>Ga0307515_10001485_pt1 | contig 52672 bp, 47 predicted proteins | sample 17_EM_MG_FD_194513 | JGI IMG/M metagenome (GOLD analysis project Ga0307515, IMG submission 194513) | Populus trichocarpa ectomycorrhiza microbial communities from riparian zone in the Pacific Northwest, United States - 17_EM | ecosystem: Host-associated > Plants > Roots > Unclassified | place...
GGTGCGACCCAAGGCATCCTCACCGCGATCCTGGCACTGGTGCACCCGGGCGACGAGGTGATCGTGCTTGAGCCTTGCTACGACAGCTACGGCCCGGCGATCACGCTGGCCGGCGGCACCGTAGTGCGGGTCCCGCTTGGTGCCCCCAGGGCTGGGCTAAGCCCAGCCCGCCCCCCGGGGGGGTTCGAGAAACTCGGGAACGGCCCTTCGTTTCCCGAGAGCCCGGCCGGCTTCCACCTCGACCTGGCCCAGCTGAGCGCGGCTCTGAGCCCACGCACTCGCGCCATCATCATCAACACGCCGCACAACCCGACCGGCAGCGTCTGGTCTGCGGCCGACATGAAGGCCCTGGCCGAACTGCTGCGCCCGACCGATGTGCTGGTGTTGTCTGACGAGGTCTACGAGCACATGGTGTTCGACGGCCAGGCCCATGCCAGCGTCAGCGCCGAGCCTGAGCTGGCCGCGCGCAGCCTGGTGATCTCGAGCTTCGGCAAGACCTACCACGTGACGGGCTGGAAGGTCGGCCATGTGGCCGCGCCGGCGGCCCTGATGGCCGAGTTCCGCAAGGTGCACCAGTTCAACGTGTTCACCGTCAACACGCCGATGCAGCATGGCCTGGCCGCCTGGCTGGCCGACCCTGGCCCTTACGAGGAGTTGCCGGCGTTCTACCAACGCAAGCGCGACCGCTTCCGCAATGGCCTGGCGGGCACACGCTTCGAGCTGCTGCCCTGCACCGGCAGCTACTTTCAGTGCGTCGACTACAGCCGCATCAGCAGCTTGGCCGATCTGCAGTTCTGTGAATGGCTGACGGCCGAGATCGGCGTGGCTGCGATTCCGCTGTCGGCCTTCTATGCCAGCGCGCCCGAGCGGCCGATCGTTCGCTTCTGCTTCGCCAAGACCGAAGCGACGCTGGACGAAGCGCTGCGACGCCTGTCTCGCCTCTGAGCCGCAGCGCGCTCAGCGCAGCGGCCGGCCGGCCGGGTCCAGCGTCGGCTCGGTGTCTGCCTCGCCCGCACTGTCGGCAGGCGGTTGGGTTGCGGCCGACGGCGGCGGTGCCACCTGGCCCTGTTGCGGCGGCAGCGCAAACGCGGTGAGTTCGAACGGCGGTACCTCGGCCGGCGGCGAGGTTGCCGGCTCGACTGTCGCGTGGCCCGCATCCGGCCCGGCGTCGTCATCCAGCGGCAGCAGCACGTCGACAGCCGGCGTCTTGCTGCCGCGTTGCTGCCACAGGTCGCGCGCCAGGGCGTACAGCACCAGCACGTCCTTATAGGCCGGCAGATCGAACAGCTCGTAGGCCGCGTCCTTGCGGAACAGCATGGCTTCGAGCATCGCCATCGCGTCCAGCGGCTCGGGCCACAGCGACTGCAGGTGCTGCACCACCTCGGGATAGTCTTCCAGCGCCCGGCCACTCAGCGGGCCGTCTTCCCATTCCGGCGCATAGGCGTTGAAGCGGCGGTTGAAGCGCGTGCGGATGCGTTCGTAGGCGTCGCGGTCACCCTGGCGCCGGTAGATCTCCAGCAGCTTGGTGTAGGGCAAGGGGCTCAGGCCACCCGTGCTGCGCAGGTGCGCCATCAACAGGTCGATCGCGGCCTCTTCCTGCCCCAGCGCGATGAAGAAATCGGCCTGCTGCTCCAGGTCCAGCAGTTCCTCGACCGACACCTCGCGCGCGGCCACGGGGTCGCTGGGTGGCGGCTCCACCCTGACGAAGGGCGGCGTCGTGATCACCATGGTTCGCTCGTGGAGCGGCTCGGGCCGGAAGCTCACCGGCGGCATCGACGCCGGTGAGCGTGAGCTGATGGTCCCGCCGCCCGGTGCCGGCAGATCGCGCTCCAACGCCAGCGCAGCCGGCAGCGGCGACGTGTCGACCGCCTCGCGATGCTGATCCAGCTCGCCCAGATCCGACAGCGGCGGCTCGGCCACCGGGCCGCCGCCCTGACTTCCTGGTTCAGCGGCCATTTCCGGCTCGGCCTCAGGTGACCACCAGTGCGGCGGCACCTCGCTGGTCACGTGAGGATGGTGGCGGCGCGAGCGCACCGCCAACCATGCGGCAATGCCCACTGCCAACAACACCAACCCGACCAGCCAGGGCACGGCTCGGCCGCGGTTCTCGGCTTCAGCCAGGCGGCCCTTCAAGACCCCTGTGGCCTCTCGGCCAGACTGGCTTTCGCGCTGCAGATCGGCGAGGGCTTTTTCAAGCAGGTGCAGCCGTTCGGCATCCGTCACTGCGCCCGCCTCACCCTCAGGCACGCTGGCAGCCCCATCGCCCGCGGCCAGCGGCGGGGGCATGAAGATCGGCTCTTCCATGTCCAGCTTCAGCCTGGGACCGTCGGCCTCCAGCACCAGACGCGAACCGCTGCTGGACGCCGCCACGGCAGTCGGGCGACTTGGCGAGGCCGACGTCGCGGGCGTTGCGGCGCGCCGCTTCGTGCTTCGCGCGGCCTTGGGCGTTGCTTGCGCGTGAGCGGGCGAGGCCGAACGCGCCAACTTGCGCGCACCCGGCGGGCTGGCGGCTCGCGGGCCGCGCGCTGGCGCCTCGGCCGTGGGCCCGGCATCGTTGGCCACCAGCGGCACCGCACCGCTGGCCGGGGCCGCGACCGTTTCAGGATCGACCAGTGTTGAGCGTGACTGGCTGGTCGAAGGCGGGTCGGCAAAGGCCACGAAACGGCGCGAGAAGCGCTTGTCGCAACCCACTGTCAAGGTGATGTCGAGCACCGGCTCGTCGATCGGCACCGACGTCGTGATGCGGGCTACCCAGCCGCCGGAAGCCCCAGAGGGCTCGAGCCGCACGCGGATGCGGTCACGGTTGAGTTGGGTGTCGCCGACGGCGATCTCGGCACTGACGCATTCGGGCTCGACGCGTTCGCCGGGATCGAGCCGCAGGGGGATGGGCAGGCTCAGCGGCTGCCCCAGCACTGCCGACGTGGACAACCGGCCGAAACCAATGGCCTGAGCCTCGATGGCTAACGCCGCAGTGGCACAGGCAATGATCAGCGCGGTTGCTCGTAGGGGCATGCCGGCAGGCACTTGTTGTTGCAAGTAGAAAATCACTCTATCAGATTGACCCCGAAAACAGGGCGCTGACATGCCCCTGTGATCCTGGCCCAACGGCAGGCACGGTGCAAGAATGATCTTCCGCCGCCGCACCGACGGCTACGTTTTTCGCAGCGACATCCCATGCCTTCCGAACTGCTCACCGCGCAAGAAGACCGCACGCTGATCCTGACTCTGTCGGATCCGGCGACCCGCAACTCGCTGTCGCCCCAGGCGGTGACCGCAGCGATCGAATCGTTGAACCAGGCCGATCAGAACCCCGAGGTGCGCGCGGTGATTCTGCGTGGCGACGGCGCGCACTTCTGCGCCGGCGGCGACCTGAACCGCATCGGCGGCGCGCGCGAGCGTCCACCCGAAGCGCAAGCCGCGTCGATCGACCTCTTTCACACTCTCGTCGACGCGATGCGCAGCTTCCCGAAGCCGATCATCGCGGCGGTCGAAGGCTTTGCGGCCGGGGGTGGCATGTCGCTTGCTCTGGCCTGCGACCTGATCGTCGCGGCCAGCGATGCTCGCTTCGTGCTCTCGTATGCGAAGGTCGGCTTCTCACCCGACGGCGCATCGACCTGGCACTTGGCGCGCGCCCTGCCCCGCGCGTTGGCGCTGGAACTCGCGTGGCTGGCCGAGCCTCAATCGGCCGAGCGGCTGCATGCCCTCGGCGTAGTCAATCGGCTCGCCGAGCCGGGCCAAGCGCTGACCCAGGCCCTCGCCCTGGCGCGGCAGCTGTCGTTCATGGCACCCAATGCGGTCGCCACGGTGAAAGACCTGATCCAGGCCGCACCCTCGCGCAGCCTGCAAGAAGCGATGAACGCCGAACGCGATGCGTTCGTCACCAACCTCTTCCACCCCAACGGGGGCGAAGGCCTGGCCGCCTTCTTTGCCAAACGGCGGCCGGACTTCAAGTAACGCTCAAGAAGCAGGGGCCGTTCCCGAGGCTCATTGCTCTCTCGGGTCGGCCAATCGTGCCCTACATGCCGTAGCCCGGCAGTTCACGGTCCAACCGGCGCATCAATCCCGGCCACGCCAGGTTGCCGCCCAGGCCCTTGGTGACCTGGGCCGCCTGCTGGCGCGCGGTCGAGATGATGGCCTGCGGCACCCGCACCAGTTCCCCGCCGCCCGACTGCGCGCGGATCTGGATCGCACACACCGCTTCGAACAGGTACATCGCCTGGAAGGCATCGGCGATGGTCGAGCCCACCGTCAGCAGGCCATGGTTGCGCAGCATCAGGTAGGTGTTGTCGCCCAGGTCGCGCACCAGGCGCGGCTTCTCGTCGTCGCGCAGGGCCACGCCCTCATAGTCGTGGTAACCCAGGCTCGCCAGCACGAAGATCGATTGCTGCGAGATTGGCAGCACGCCCTCGCGCTGGGCCGACACGCCCACCCCATTCAGCGTGTGGGTGTGCAGCACGCAATGGGCGTCGTGCCGCACTGAATGGATCGCACTGTGGATCACGAAGCCCGCCGGGTTGACCGGGTACGGCGATTCGCTGAGCTTGTTGCCCTCGGTGTCCACCTTCACCAGGCTGGAGGCCGTGATCTCCTCGAACAACATGCCGTAGGGGTTGATCAGGAAGGCGTTGTCTTCGCCCGGCACACGCGCGCTGATGTGGGTGAAGACCAGGTCGTCCCAGTGGAACAGCGAGACCAGCCGGTACGCGGCGGCGAGGTCCACGCGGGTTTGCCATTCCTCGGGCGAGCAGATCACAGACGACGTGGGGTGGTGCATGTTGTCTCCTGAAGTCCAAGAAGGGCCGGCGTAGGCAAGTGGCGTCTCGAAGCCATCTCGGGGCCGTCTCAATGAATCGAGACTGTGGCCCTGGTACTGTGGACAATACCGAGAGCAATGATGCGGCCGCTGTCGCGTCAGGGACAAATGATGAATACCCCCATTCTTACAATCGACGAGCGACACAACATCGATGCTGGTGCATGGTTTTCAACGCTCTCTGCGACGCTGCGATCAGCCATCCTGGCCAGGGCCACGGTGCGGCGTCTGGCCGACGACGCGCCGCTGGCAGCACGCGGTTCGCCAGCGGAAGACTGGGTCGGCGTGGCCAAAGGCGCGGTGCGCGTCAGCTCGGTGTCTCTCTCGGGCAAGCAGGTCTCATTGACCTACGTGGAGCCGGGCACCTGGTTCGGCGACATCGCTCTGTTCGACGGCCTGCCGCGCACACACGATGCGACCGCGCATGGCCCGACCACGCTGCTGATCATCCGCAAGGCGGACTTCCGCGAGCTGCTGTCGCAGCATGTGGAGCTGTACGACGCGCTGCTGCGCTTGAACTGCCGCCGCCTGCGGCTGATGTTCAACCTGATCGAAGACCTGAACACCAAGCCGCTGGCTGCGCGGCTGGCCAAGCAGTTGCTGCTGCTCGCCAAGAGCTACGGCATCGCGCAGGGCGAGGAAATCCGCATTGGCCTGCAGCTGGCGCAAGAGGATCTGGCGCAACTGCTGGGCGCCTCGCGCCAGCGGGTCAACCAGGAGCTGAAAGAGCTGGAGCGCGACGGCGTGCTGCGCGTGGAGCCGACGCGGCTGGTGGTGTTGTCGCGCGAGAAATTGATGGCGGTCACCGACCGCTGAACACGGGTCGGTTCTTCCGGCCCGAGGAACGGAACTGAACCGATGGAAGAACAGTACACCGGCACCAAGGCCGTGGCCGCGAGCCACGCCTTTGACGTGGCGGCGCTCGAGACCTACCTCGCTGCGAGGCTGCCCGGCTTTGCCGGCCCCTTGAGCGTCGAGCAGTTCAAGGGCGGCCAGTCCAACCCGACCTACAAGCTGGTTACGCCGGGCATGTCTTATGTGATGCGCAGCAAGCCGGGCCCCGCGGCCAAGCTGCTGCCCTCGGCCCATGCAATCGATCGCGAGTTTCGCGTGATGGCCGCGCTGCACGACACCGACGTGCCGGTCGCGCAGATGCACGTGCTGTGCGAAGACGAGGCCATCATCGGCCGAGCCTTCTACGTGATGGAGTTCGTCGGCGGCCGCGTGATGTGGAACCAGGCACTGCCCGATTGCACACCCGAAGAACGCGGCGCGATCTACGACGAGATGAACCGCGTGATCGCCGCGCTGCACAACGTCGACGTGGCCACCGTTGGCCTGGCCGACTACGGCAAGCCCGGCAACTACTTCGAGCGCCAGATCGGCCGCTGGAGCAAGCAATACCTGGCCTCGGTCACCGGCCCCAACCCGGCGATGGACAAGCTGCTGGGCTGGTTGCCCGCGCACATCCCCGCCAGCGCGCGCGACGAATCGCAAGTCAGCATCGTGCACGGCGACTACCGGCTCGACAACCTGATCTTCGACAGCGCTCAGCCGCGCATCACCGCGGTGCTCGACTGGGAGCTGTCGACCGTCGGCCACCCACTGGCCGACTTCAGCTACCACTGCATGAGCTGGCACATCCCGGCTGGTGTGTTCCGCGGCATTGCGGGTCTGGACCATGCCGCGCTCGGCATCCCGAGCGAGCGCGACTACGTGCGCCGCTACTGCGAGCGCACCGGCCGCGCGGATGTCGACGCCGTGATGGCCGACTGGAACTTCTACCTCGCCTACAACCTGTTCCGCCTCTCGGCGATCGCGCAAGGCATTGCCAAGCGCGTGGTCGACGGCACGGCCGCCAGCAGCCAGGCCCGAGCGACTGGCGATGCCGCGCCCCTTCTCGCCCAGTTGGCTTGGCAGTTCGCTGAAGCGGCCTGACACCGCCCGACACCGACCACGCGGTCTCGGCACGCCAAGACCACCCTCACCTCACGATCTCGCAACCCACAAGGACGCACCATGGACTTCGGCTACTCCCCCAAGACGCAGGAGCTGCGCGCCGCCGTCTCGGCCTTCATGGACGAGCATGTCTACCCGAACGAAGCCCGCTACTGGGCCGAGCTCGAAGCCAACACCCAGGCCGGCAAGCGCTGGTCGCCGCTGCCGGTGATCGAGAAGCTCAAGCCCAAGGCCCGCGCCGCCAAGCTGTGGAACCTGTTCCTGCCCGACAGCACCATGGGCGCCGGCCTGACCAACCAGGAATATGCGCCGCTGGCCGAGATCATGGGCCGCGTGCCCTGGGCCAGCGAGGTCTTCAACTGCTCGGCCCCCGACACCGGCAACATGGAAGTGCTGGTTCGCTACGGCAGCGCCGAGCACAAGAAGCAATGGCTCGAGCCGCTGCTGCGCGGCGAGATCCGCAGCGCCTTTGCGATGACCGAGCCGGCGGTCGCTTCGTCCGACGCGACCAACATCGAGGCCCGCATCGAGCGCGACGGTGACGACTACGTCATCAACGGCCGCAAGTGGTGGACCAGCGGCGCCGGCGACCCGCGCTGCAAGATCATGATCTTCATGGGCAAGACCGACCCGACCGCCGCCCGCCATTCGCAGCAGTCGATGATCCTGGTGCCGATGGACGCCCCCGGCGTCAAGGTGCTGCGCCCGCTGACGGTGATGGGCTACGACGATGCGCCGCACGGCCACATGGAGATCGAGTTCACCAACGTGCGTGTCCCGGCGAGCAACATGCTGCTGGGCGAAGGCCGCGGCTTCGAAATTGCGCAAGGCCGCCTGGGCCCGGGCCGCATCCACCACTGCATGCGCCTGATCGGCCTGGCCGAACGCTCGCTGGAGCTGATGTGCGACCGCGCGCTCAAGCGAACCGCCTTCGGCAAGACCGTCGCCCAGCAGGGCGTGACGCAGGAACGCATCGCCGACGCCCGCTGCATGATCGAGCAGGCCCGGTTGCTGACGCTGAAGGCCGCCTGGATGATGGACGTGGCGGGCAACAAGAGCGCGCAGGCCGAGATCGCGATGATCAAGGTCGTGGCGCCGAACATGGCCTGCCAGGTGATCGACTGGGCGATGCAGGTGCACGGCGGCGCCGGCGTGTGCCAGGACTTCCCGCTCGCCAACTTCTACGCCGGAGCCCGCACGCTGCGCTTTGCCGACGGCCCTGACGAAGTGCACCGCAACGCGATTGCCAAACTCGAACTGGGCAAGCGGCCCGCGGCCTGAGCCGTCACGCCTCTTCGGCGCGGGCATGAACGGACAGCGGGCACTGAGCGCCTGCCTGTCCGCCCCTGTTTGGCAGGTTTCGTCGTCCGATTTCGATTGACAGACAGGACGACACCTTTTTCCCGACCACCGCCGTCGTCCGGAACAAAGGATCCTGCATGAAGCCTCTTTCCGCCCTGCTGTCCACGACCTTGTCGGCAGCCGTTTGCGCAGTCTTGTGCCTCAGCACGCCCGCAGCACGGGCCTCGGCGTGCTCCGTCCCCGCGGCGATACCCAACGACGGGTTGGACGACCGCGCGGCCATCCAGCAAGCGCTGGACCAACAAGGGTGCGCCTACCTGCCGGCGGGGGTGTACGACATCGAGACGCCGTCGTTCGTGCCGCCGGCCAGGCGCATCTACGCGATGTTGACCTTGAATGGCGCCCACTTGTATGGAGACGGCCCGGCTTCGCTGCTGCGTTTCAAAGGCTCGGCCGGCGGCCAGGACTGGGAGGGCGTGCGCCTGACCGGCGCCGGGCCGGCGTTGCACGACCTGTCGATCGACACCGCCGGCATCTCGATGACGGGCGAGCAGACGCATGCCAGCAAGATCCTCGGCCCGGCCGCTGACGCCGACATCTTCCACATGAGCTACAGCCACCCCCAGCGCGGTGAACCGGGTGGCGATTGCATTCAGCTGGTCGGCTATGCCGCGAGCCTGATCACCAACGCCCGCGTCCACGACAACGACTTCCTGCAGTGCGATCGCAGCGGCGTGGCCATCCATTCCGGCGCGCATGGCCTGCAGATCACGAACAACCAGTTCCACGACACCGGCGACCAGGACGTCGACGGCGAAGGCTCGGGCGAGAACATCGACTGGCTGATCGCCCACAACACCTTCTCACTGGGCCGATCGCCGCAGGGCGACTTTGCGCTTCAGCTGCAGCTGGCCACCAATGTGCGGGTGACAGAGAACGTGTTTGCGGGTCGGGGCATCTACGCCTACAGCTGCTCTCGCTGCGAGTTCGACCACAACGAGATCACACGAACCACCGGCACCGCCGGAACGGGCGTGGTCGAGATCTCGAAGGCCAGCTCACTGAACCAGATTCACGACAATTTCATCCGGCGCGCCGCGACCGCCGGCGACGGACCGGTGATCCGCCTGGTTCCCCACAACTCAGGTACGCCGGACCACGCCACCATCACCAACAATGTGCTGTGGCAGGAAACGACAGGTGACGTTATCTACTCGGTCGGCCTCGTCGGGCTGAACATCGAATACAACGATGTCACCTACTCGGGCGGCCCCAATCTCCGCTACGGCTTACTGGCCTACGGCTCCGCCGGCACCTACGGCATCAGAACGACCGACATCCACGTCAACGCCAATGCCTGGAAAGGCCCGCTGAAGGCGGTCATCGGCATCAGCGGGTCTTACATGGGTGCCGGCACATTGGCGGCGACGCTGAACTCAGCCGCGGTCACCGGGGTGATTTGCGGAAACATGAACACCGCCGGCGGCATCCAGGGCCCGTTCAACGTGGTCTCGAACACCTGGTTGCCGTCTATCTGCAGCCCGTTGATCGGGCCAGACCAGTAACGCGCCCGTTGGCAGCAAGCCAGGCGGGGACGGGCTCACCCCGGGTCGCTACTGGCTCGGCGGGCCTTCTTCGTCCGCACCCGGTTCGTCCGCGGTCACGCCGGCCTGGGCTCGCGCCAGTTCGAACAAGGCTTGCGCGGCCTGCACCGAGGCCACGTCCGGCTCAGGCAAAGCCACCCGCAGCGTCAGCCGGTTGCGCTGCACGATCAGCGCAAACGGCGGCGCCGCCTCAGCGGCGCCGAGCGCACGCTGCAGCAAGAACTCACCCAACGGGCCATGCAGCCAATGGGCCAGCCAGGGCATGCGGTTGCTGACCGCCGCGTAGTGGCTTTTCAGCTCGCCCAACAAGGCGCCGCTCAGCTTGGGCGACATGGCCAGCCAGCGCATTTCCTCGGGCGTCTCTTCGTCAAGGCGGGTTTGCACCCCACCCACGAACTGGTTGAACAGTTCGCCCTCGACCGTGTCCAGCAGCGCGCGCGGCATCACCAGCGCATGTGCATCGCTGCTCAGCGAGGGCAATTCACCGCGCAGCCGCAGCTCATGCGAGCCCATGTAGTGGCGCTGTGACGGGCCCCATTCGATCCGGCCTTCGAGCACCCCCGCCCGGCTGTCGATGACGAAGCCCTCGCGGTCACGCGTGTTGCGCATGGTCCAGCCGGCCGACTCGGCCCAGGCTTGCAGGGCATCGCGGCCCTCGAAACTGCTGGCGCGAAACAACCGTTGCTTGATGAACTTCAGCATGGTTGGATTAGAGTCGCAACACCAACGCGAGGAGCCGAGGTCATGATCGAAGTGTATTCGTGGGCCACGCCCAATGGTCACAAGGTCCACATCATGCTGGAGGAGTGCAGCCTCGCCTATCGGACCATCCCGGTAGACATCGGCGCCGGCGATCAGTTCAAACCCGAATTCCTCGCGATCAGCCCGAACAACAAGATTCCTGCGATCGTCGACCCCGCCGGCCCGGACGGCCGGCCGATCTCGCTGTTCGAGTCCGGCGCGATCCTGCTGTATTTGGCCGGCAAGACCGGCAAGCTGCTGCCCGCCAGCACCCACGGCAAGTACGAGGTACTGCAGTGGCTGATGTTCCAGATGGGCAGCATCGGCCCAATGCTGGGCCAGGCGCATCACTTTCGCGTCTACGCGCCCGAGAAAATTCCCTATGCGGTCGACCGCTACACCAACGAGGCCAGACGCCTGTACATGGTGTTGAACGGCCGCCTGGCCAACTCGCGCTACATCGGCGGCAAAGACTACAGCATCGCCGACATCGCCATCTTCCCCTGGCTGCGCTCGTGGAAAAACCAGGGCATCGACTGGAACGACTTTCCGCACCTGAAGGGCTGGTTCGACGAGATCTGCAAGCGCCCGGCGGTGATGCGCGGCGTCGAGGTGCTCGCCGACAGGCGCCGCTCGATCACCGACGACAAGTCCCGCGAAGTGCTGTTCGGCGCGCGGCAGTACGAGCGTCGGTGACGCTGCCCCAAAGGGGCGGCAGCGCGCACCAGCCTAGAATCCGCTCCCGCGCTGCCCGTAGCTCAACTGGATAGAGCAGCTGCCTTCTAAGCAGCAGGTCGGGGGTTCGAGTCCCTCCGGGCAGGCCATCAGAGCAAATCATGATGGCTCACAACGCATCAAATCCTCCTGGCAGATCAACGAGTTAGCGCATAGTTTGCGTCACGTTGAATCACAACGCATCATTGCAGCGCAGGGGAACAAGGGGCACAGTTAGGGGAACGGAGCGTAGTTCGCGCTCTTTCTGAATGGCTGTTCCCCTATGGCCCTCACCGACACCTAATGCAAGCGCGCCACGTGCCCCGAAGGGAAGACGTGCGCGGTTCACTGAATGTCACTGTCATCAGAACCGTTGGCGTGGATGCGCTTGTCAACCGGCCTCTTGCAAATGAGCTGGAGCAACGGCGTGATGCCGCCTCTAGCCGCGTTCTGTGTCCTACTCGCCAGTTGCGCGTCCTCCGGGGTTGTTCGAACTGGACCCGACACCTACATGCTGTCGAAGACTGGTGCCGGCGGCATCTTCTCCAGCGGCGCGGCTGTCAAGGCCGACCTCTACAACGAGGCCAACGCTTTCTGCGCTGAGAAGGGTTTGGTCGTCGAGACGGTCAGCGCGACTGCCAAGAATGCAATCCCGTTTGCGCGCATGAATAGCGCCGAACTTGAGTTCAAGTGCGTGACCAGCAGCAAGTAGTGGAGGCGTGCCGCCTGGCACAGCGTCAAGCAGCTGGGAGCGCTTAGATAGCGCTCATGCCTCCACCGGACTATGCAGGTTGCATAGCGAAGTTCTATTCCCTCCGAGCCCAAGCTGGCCAGCCACGCAGCATTCCTGCGCCAAGCCGCCCATGGCGGTGCGATACGCAGCAAACCTGCGCACGCTTGTCTCTACAGTGCCACCAACGCCAGCGCGAAACTCAGCGCAGCAAAAGGAGGCGCCGCATGAGCAAGCTCGACAACCACGCCATCAGCCAGTTGCCCCAGACGTTGCCCGCCTGGCGGCACGATCCGCAGCGCGGTGGCACGATCACCCGCGAGTTCCAGTTCGAGAACTTTCGCCAGGCCTTCGGCTTCATGACGCAGGTCGCGCTGGCGGCGGAACGGCATGACCACCACCCGGAGTGGTCGAACGTCTACAACCGCGTCGTGATCACGCTCACGACGCACGACATCCAGGGGCTCTCGACCAACGACATCGAACTGGCGCGCGTGGCGGACCAGGTTTTCGAGTCCATGTCGACCCGCCTGGCCTGACGCGGCAGCGATTTCTCAACGGAGATTTTCAAATGCAAGAGCTACCGAGCACCCCCAGACCTGTCGCCTTGCGCCAGGCCCCCCAAGGGGGTCAAGAAAACTCGGGAACGGCCCGTCGTTTCCCTGAGGACAGGCCGGCAGGCATCCTGACCGCCGCGAGCGGCAAGCATGGCGTGGTCGCCGGCGAGGCCGGCCGGCCGGCGCGGCCGGACTGGACCATCGACCAGGACTGGGAGAGCTACACGGCCGACGAGCACGGTGTCTGGAAGACGCTGTTCGAACGGCAGGCCAAGCTGTTGCAGGGTCGCGTCTGCGACCAGTTCGCGCAGGCCATGCTGGACCTGCCGATTGGCCCCCACCAGATCCCGCACTTCGGTGAGCTGTCCGACGTGTTGAAGAAGCGCACAGGCTTCGAGATCGTCGCCGTGCCTGGCATGGTGCCCGACGACGTGTTCTTCGAGCATCTGGCGAATCGGCGCTTTCCGTCCGGCCAGTTCATCCGCAAGCCGCACGAGCTGGACTACCTGGAAGAGCCCGACGTCTTTCACGACGTGTTCGGCCATGTGCCGATGCTGATGAATCCGGTGATTGCCGACTTCGCCCAGGCCTACGGCGAAGGCGGCATGCGCGCCAAGCGGCTGGGCAAGCTGACGAATCTGGCGCGGCTGTACTGGTACTCGATCGAGTTCGGGCTCATCCGGCAGCACGACGGCCTGCGCATCTTCGGCGCCGGGATCGCCTCGTCGAGTACCGAGACCCTCTTTGCGCTGGAAAGCCCTTCGCCGAACCGGATCGGCTTCGACCTCGAGCGCGTGATGCGGACCCACTACCGGATCGACGATTTCCAGGAAAGCTACTTCGTCATCAACGCGTTCGAAGACCTGCTGGCACTCGCCAGCATCGACTTTGGCCCGCTTTACGAGCGGCTGGGCGCCGGGCCGGTGTATGAGCCGGGCGACGTGTTGGCGACCGACGACGTGCTCACGCGCGGCGATGGCTCGTACCATGCTGCCAAGCGTACGAAGAGCACGAGGAGCACGACATGAGCGACGGCCAACGGATAGTTTTGATCACAGGCGCGGCGGGCAACCTCGGCCGGGCCGTGGCGCAGCGCTTCAAGGCAGCGGGCGATCGGCTCGCCCTTGTCGACCTGCATGCCGACGCCCTGGCCACGGCCTACGGCGAAGAAGGCGATGACCTGCTGTTGGGCGCGAACCTGCTGAAGCAGGAGGAAGCGGACGCCGCGGTGGCCAAGACGATTGCCCGCTTCGGCCGCATCGACGTGTTGTGCAACATCGCAGGCGGGTTTCGCATGGGTGAGGCCGTGCACGAGACTTCCGACGGCAGCTGGGACTTGCTGTTCAGCCTGAACGCGCGCACGGTGCTGCACATGGCGCGTGCCGTGGTGCCGCAGATGCTGGCGCGCAGCAGCGGCAAGATCGTCAACGTGGCCTCGTTCAGTGCGCAACAGGGTGCCGCGCTGATGGGGGCCTACACCGCGTCGAAATCGGTGGTCATGCGGCTGACCGAGGCGATGTCGGGCGAGTTGAAGGCGCAAGGCATCAACGTCAACTGCGTCATGCCGACCACGCTCGACACGCCCGAGAACCGCAAGGCCATGCCGGACGCGGACCCCAGCCAGTGGGTGTCGACGCAGGATCTGGCGCAGGTGATCGAGTTCCTGTCGTCGCCCGGGGCACGTGCCATCCACGGCGCAGCCATCCCGGTGACCGGCTTGTCCTGAGGTTCCGGTCTTCTGCACAATTGGTCCGATGGCAGCAGACCTCGAGCTCGACCCCGTCGATCGGCGCATTCTCGCGGCACTGCAGAGCGACGGGCGGATGAGCTACGAGCAGCTCGCGGCGCAGGTGCACCTGTCGCCGTCGGCCGCATTGCGCCGGGTCAAGCGGCTGGAGGAAGCGGGCGTGATCGCCGGCTACGTGGCGTTGGTGCGGGCCGAGCGCATCGGCTTGACGCTCACGGCCTACATCAGCGTGCGGATGGAAAAGCACAGCGGCGGCGACAAACGCAGCCCGATGGACGATTTCGGTGCGGCCGTCCAGGCTTGGCCGGAGGTCGTCGAATGCGTCTCCATGGCCGGTGAGATGGACTACCTGCTGCGCGTCGTCGTGTCCGGCATGGACCACTACTCGCGCTTCGTGATGGACACGCTGCTGCGGCACCCAAGCGTGCAGGACTGCAAGACGAGCTTCGTCCTCAGCAGCGTGAAGGCGACGACGGTGTTGCCTGTCTAGGGCCTACCGTTCGGCGCCCCGCCCTCACTCGCTGGTGATCTGCATGTCCAGATCGCCGTGGGCGTAGATCAAAGCACCGGTGTCGGTGTTGACCGTCTCGTGCGAGCTGCCGCTGGGGGCCAATTGGTAGTCGCCTTCGCGCAGCAGGTAATCGTCCTGGAACAGGTCGCCGCGCAGCATCAGGCACTCTTCGTCGTGCCCGTGGTGGTGCTGCGGCACAGTGGCGCCGGGTGAGGCCAGCCACAGCATCGCGGCCACCGGGCCTTGTTGCCACAGCACACGGCGCTTGACCAGCGGGGCGAAGTCTTCCCACGCATCCGGGGTCTCGCGAGACGTCGACGAAACAGGCTCGGCTGCGTGCGGGTCAGCGCCTTGCGCGCGTTCGCGCAGCAGCAGCATGGCGCCTTCGTCGTCGGCCTGCACGCAAGCGGCCGCCCCGCTCGCCGCCGGGCCTTGCACGTGGTAGTCCAATGCTTGCAGCGCCACGGTGGCTTCGCCTTCGGTCTGCAGGTGGGCACCGCCCCGAATCAGCAGCCAATCGCGGCCCACGCCCGGCGCGCCTTCCGGCAGCAGCCAGACAGCCCGCGGGGCCAGCTCGATGGTGCGGACCTGCAAGGGCTCACCGGGCCGCAGCTGGGCGGCATCCAATCGGCCATAGATGCGGTGCACGGCGCAATCGGCGTTCTGTTCCAGCAGCACGCGTTCTTGCCGGCGCACGTTGACCACCGCGCCGATTCTTTGGGCGCTCTGCTCGGCACGTCGGGCCAGCCGGTCACGCAGGCCATTGGCCACGGCAGCTTCAGCCCAGGCTTCGGCCAAGACACCGTGCAGCAGCCCGGTGGATTCGTCAGACAGCGGATCGGGTGCGGGCCGGATCAGCTCCGCCGAGTCCGGCGGCAGGTCAAAGCGGTTGTCGGGGGTCATGACAGCCTTCTTTCTTCGAGTTCGGGGGTATCACAGTGGCAGGTCGGGGCAGCCCGCCTCGGCCAGCCACTGCCTCAACGCTTGCAGCGAGCGCCGGATCTGTGACTTCACCGTGCCCAATGGCAGACCGGTGCAGGCGGCAATTTCTTCATGGGTCAGGCCGCGAAAGAAGGCCAGCGCGATCAACTGCCTCGGTTGGGCCTCCAACGCGGCCAGCGCGCGGTGCAGCAGGTGCTGGCCGTGGGTGGCGGCCAGCAGGTCGGGTGGGCCGGCGCCGTCTTCGTCGCACAACGACGCCAGCTCTTCATCTTCGAGCGGAACCATGGCGCGACGCTCGCGCTTGCGCAGTGCGTCGATCGCACGCGAGCGGGCCATGGCCAGCAGCCAGGTCAGCGGCCGCCCGCGGTCGGCGTCAAAGCGCACGGCTTGGCGCCAGACCTGCCAGTACGTGTCTTCGACCACCTCTTCAGCCAACGCGTTGTCGACCACGATACGGCCGACCAGGCCGAAAACGCGCGAGGCCGTGGCGTCGTACAGCGCTGCGAGGGCCTTGTCTTCATGCTGGCCGATGCGGGCGATCAGCGCGCCAAGTGCTGCGTCGTCCAGTGCGACCGGCAAAGCGCGCGGCTCGGCGCAGGCCAACTCAGCAGCAGCCAATTCAGCCGCTTGCAGCAGTGGATCCTCGTCGGCGTCGAGCCCATGCTCCGCCTCGAATGGGTCGGCAGGCAGGCCCAACGCGTCGTCCGCCAAAGGCAGCGCGTGGCCTGGCGAGCGAGTGGCGGAAACGCCGTGGGTGGTGGCCTTCACAGCCGGGCTCCGCAACGCGAAGCTGGCCGGCGCGGCAGGCGGCTGAAGGGTGGGCATGGAAGGGATGACATGGCTTCTCCTGGCGTTCGCGCCGGTCCATTGCGCCACGTCGGCGCTACCGGCAAAAGCGGGTTTACGCCAGTCGATTTGCAGCGGATGCCCCCCCTCTTGGGGGACCCGCAGGCCGTCACTCACATGAGCCAATGCGGCCAACGCGCGGCACTGTACGGCAGCCAGCGGGCGGACAGAGGCAACAGCAGCAATCACGGCAAGCTCCCAAGCTCCTTTGGCCGGGTCACGCACCTCGCCCCACTTGGCAACGCACGAAGCCCAGCGGGCACGACAACACGCGTGCCACACCACAGGGCTTACGACGGGCGCACCTGTCTGGATTCAGGCCCCCGCTCGGCGCAGGGTCTTGGGCTCTGCCGTCAGAGCCGGGCCAGTTCGGCGCCGAACGCGTCCAGGTAGGCCGAGAACTCATGCACGTCGTTGTGCCCCGCCTCGGGCAAACGCAGCAGGCGCGCATGCTGCGCTCCCGCGGCCGCCTGCAGCGCCTCGCTGTGGGCCAGCGGGATCACGCTGTCGCGCTCGCCGTGCACCAGCCAGACGGGACCGCGGATACGCGAGATCACAGCATCGGTGCGCAGCGGGTAGCGCAGCACTGCCGTGGGCACGATCGGGTAGTGCTCGCCGGCCAACGCGGCCATGCTGCGATAGGGCGAAACCAGCACCGTGAGCGAAGGGTTGACCTCGGCCGCCAACTGCGCCGCCAAACCGGTCCCCAACGAGCGGCCGTAGACCACGACAGGCCGCCCGGCGTACTGCGGCGCCACCTGCCGCCAGGCCGCGCGCACGTCGTCCATCAACTGCGCTTCGCTGGCGATCTGCCCACTGCTGTGGCCATAGCCCCGGTAGTCCAGCATGAACAGGTCGTAGCCCGCGCGGCGGTAGAAATCGGCGTTGGTGAACCAGCTGGCCAGGTTGCCGCCGTTGCCATGCAGGAAGAACACCAGCCCCTTCGCCTGTGGCTGCTGCAGGTGCAAGGCATGCAGCTTGGCGCCCGGCACCTCGACCCAGACGCTGTGCACATCCGGCGCCGTGAGCGCGGGCGGGTCTTCACTTGGCCACGGCTCCGGGTAGAAAAGCAAACGCTCCTGCCTGAACCACAACCAAGCCAGCGCCAGCAGGTACAGGCCGAAGGCCACACCAGCCAGCACGGCCAGCCAACGAACGACAGGGGGAAGGCGAAGAAGCATCGAAGTCATCGGCTGAATCGGTTGCCCAGGATACGCAGCACCACGCGCTTCGGATGCCATCAGCCGCAAAAGAGAGTGCGGTCTGCGCTACAGCTCACGAGGAAGAGCGGTGATTTTGACGACCTGCACTTCTTGGCGCAGACTGACAGGCCTATGGGTGACAGGCGAAACATGCCGCCAGCACGCATGGCGGTGACGAAGGCAGATGGCTTGCAGGAGACACCCGCCATAGGTGGCGCGCTGTCACGTATTCGATGGTCTGCCGGGCGCATCCGCTCTGCATTCAGAACGCGATGGCGCCAATGGCTGATGCTGCTATGCCTTTGCGGAGGCAGCTTGCTGGTACGCGCCGAAACAGTCACCTACCCGCAATCTGGAATGCCCGGCGACGCGCGGGACGCTTATCCGCTCAAGCTGTTGCAGCTGGCCTTGGACAAGGCTGGAGCCACGCAGTACGTGCTGCGGGTGTCGGACGTGCCCATGCTCCAGGGACGCTCCTTCTTCGAGCTTGCCCAGGGCAACGCGATCCGCGTGGCGTGGGGCATGACCTCGATCAGGCGCGAGAGCGAGCTGCTGCCGATCCGCATTCCGATCTTCAAGGGCCTGATCGGTTGGCGATTGCTGCTGGTGCGGGACGACCGGTCTGCCGTGTTCGAGACGGTGCATGACGTGCGAGACCTGCGGCGCTTCGTCGCCGGCCAGGGGCATGACTGGCCCGACACCGACATCCTGCGCGGCAATGGCATCGAGGTGGTCGGTGTACCGATGTACGACAGCCTGTTTCGCATGCTGACCGCCGGACGCTTCGACTACTTTCCGCGTTCCATCGTCGAGATCTGGGCCGAAGAAGAGCAGCACCGCAAGGACGGGACCGTCATTGACCAGCATCTGCTGATTCGGTATCCGACCGCGTTCTATTTCTTCACCAACAAGAACGACGCAGCGCTGGCGGACACGATCCGTACAGGGCTTGAGCGTGCCATTGCCGATGGCAGTTTCGACAAGCTGTTTTGTATGGCCTACGCACAAAGCATCGCCCAGGCGAAACTGGAGCGCCGCACGGTCATCGAGTTGTTCAACCCGGTGCTGCCACCGGAGACCCCATTGGCACGCAAAGAACTCTGGTTCACTGCCGACCTTTGCGCCAACAGCAAGTGACGCCGCCTGCAACGAAGCTGCCGCCGGCCGCCCAACACCTCAAGTCAAGAGTCACCCGCGTCTTGCCGCGACTCGAGTGGGCTGACGGGCAGGTGCACGGTGAAGCAGGTTCCCTTGTTCAGCTCGCTTTTCACCTCAATGCGCCCACCGTGCTTCTTCACGATTCCATAGGACAGTGACAAGCCCAATCCGGTGCCGCTACCCACCGGCTTGGTGGTGAAAAACGGGTCGAAGATTCGATTCACGATCTCAGGCGGTATACCGGAACCGGTATCGGATATTTCCACCCACACCCATTCGTCGGCACCGCCCGTGCGGATCTTGATGGTGCCAAACTCTGAAATTGCCTGGGCGGCATTCACCAGCAAGTTCATGAATACCTGGTTCAACTGCGAAGCCAGGCACCTCACCAACGGCAATTTCCCGTACTCCTTGACCACCGTGGCTTTGTATTTAATTTCGTTGTTGACGATGTTCAACGTGCTGTCCAGACCTTGGTGCAGATCCGTTTCCAGCCAATTAGCCTCACCCACATGGGAGAAGTCCTTGAGCGCCTGAACAATATCTTTGACTCGCTTCAAACCTTCTCGCGACTCCTTCATCAAATCAGTGATGTCGCTCTTCAAGAAGTCTATTTCCGCTTTGGCCTTGACCTCTTCAAAACGCGCCGCAACCTCGGCGCAACTGGTGGACTTTGTAATTGCCTCGCCGCACGAATCCAAGGCCTCGAACAGGGTCTCCAAATAGCTCTGCAGCGTGCCAATATTGGAGTTCAGAAAACCAATGGGGTTGTTGATTTCATGGGCAATACCAGCCGCCAGTTGGCCCACTGAAGCCATTTTTTCGGACTGCAACAGCTGCTCATGTGCCTCTTGCAGTTTGCCTATCAACTGGCTTTGTTCGGCGCTGACCTCTTTCAGCGCCTCTTCGGCCAACTCCCGGGTCTTGACCTCCTGCCCCAGCATCAAATTCTTGGCGCTCAGCTGCTTGTTCACCCTACGCAAAGACAAATGCGTGCCAATGCGTGCCATCACCTCTTCGATTTGAATGGGCTTCGTCACATAGTCGACGGCGCCCAACCTGAAACCTTTCACGACATTGCTGGTGTCGGTGAGCGCGGTCATGAAGATGACGGGAATATCCAGGACGGCAGGGTCCTCCTTCAAGAGACGGCAGGTTTCAAAACCATCCATGCCAGGCATCAGCACGTCCAGCAAGATGAGATCCGGCTTGACGAACGCCGCCCGCTTCAGCCCCTCCTGGCCATCTTGAGCGACCACGATGCGCAGCCCTTGGTCTTCCAGATAGTCGGCCAGCACTGCCACATTCGCAGGCGTATCGTCGACGATCAAAATCGTCGACGATTCACCGGGCTCACTGGACTCAGGCAGGCGAGTGTTCATCGACGCGCATTCCCTTCAACGCAATCGTTGACCATTTCAAGTATGGCCTTGGATTGGTATGACTTTGCAAGGACCCTCAACTTATCGGCGAAAGGCTTGTACCTCGAATCAATGGCCTCGATGTGATCAGCCTGCTTTCGAATGTCTTTCATACTCCCTTCCAGCGCAAGTTGGTAGAGGGCGCTCATTTCCTTCTGAGGCGGCACCACCAATTCCTCAGTCGTCGACGTGGTACGGGATTCATCCGCAACAACGGGCAGCGCCTCATAGACCCACGTCAGATCAAGAAGCTCACCTATCTTTTCCAATAACAAGTCCTGATTGACGGGCTTACTCATGAATGCATTGGCGCCCGCCTTAATCATTCCTTCCTGATCATCACTGGCGACACTGGCTGAGATGGCAATGACAGGCACCGCGTTGATCTCTGGTATTTGACGAATGCGGCGCGTGGCCGCCAAGCCATCCATGACCGGCATGACAATGTCCATGAGTATGACATCAGGGCGAATATTTTCCGCCTGTTCAATGCCTTCTTGGCCGTTCTCTGCCAAATAGACGTCGAACCCTCGCCCGTTCAGCAAGTCTTTCAGCATTTCCCGGTTTGCAACCACGTCGTCGACCACCAGAATCTTTTTTCGAAGCCCTCGATACGCCACAGCCATGCGCGTCGGGACAACCGGAAGAACGTCGCGAACACTGACAGGTACGACAATATCAAAGGTGAATCTGCTGCCAGCGCCGATATGACTGGTGACCTGAATATCGCTGCCCATCAAGCGTACCAGCTGTTGGCTGATCGACAGCCCCAATCCCGTGCCGCCGGATTTTCGACGCATGTCGCCAACTTGCTCAAATGGCTGAAAAATACAGTCCAGCTGGGTCTTGCTGATACCGACACCGGTATCTTCGATCTCAAAAGTCAAACGTGTTTTATTGACACTTTCACTCGTGGCCGAGACCCTCATTCTTATGTATCCAAAATCGGTGAACTTGATGGCATTGCCGAGAAGGTTGAGGAGCACCTGGCGCAATCTATTTTCGTCCAGCATCACAGTATGCGGCAGATGCATTGACGGCTCAAAGATCAGCTGCAAACTCTTCTGCTCTGCGCGTACGCGCATGATGTCCACAATGCCTTGCAAGAAGAGCTGCAGCTTGACAGGCTCGGGCAACAATTCGAATTTTCCAGATTCGATCTTTGCCATATCGAGCAGGTCTGTGATCAGTGTCAGCAAATGCTCGCCGCTTTGCTGAATCGTGTTCAGACCGGCCGTCTGCCGCTCGTTCAGGCCCTTGTCATACCTGAGAATTTGGGCGTAACCAAGTATCGCATTCAGTGGGGTGCGCAGCTCATGCGTCATGCTCGACAAGAATTTGCTCTTGGCCTGATTGGCGATATCGGCACGCTCTTTCGCTGTTTGCAGCTCGAGGGTGCGTTCGCGAACCAGTTCTTCCAGATGGTCACGGTGACGTTGGAGCTCCTGTTCCGTCAATGCACGCTGTTCTATGTCTTTTTCCAGCATCAAATTCTTGGCTTCTATCTCGCTGAACAAAGCCTGCAATGCGCGTCGCGTGTGCTCCAAACTGACGCCCAGGCTGCCCAGTTCATCCTTTTGTTCCCATATAAAAGGCGTGGCGAGGTCGCGTGCGGCCAAGCGCCCAGATTCGCGCATCAAACGTTTGACCGGGTCCAGCACGCGACGCTGCAGCAGCGTGACGATCAAGACCAGGCTGAGCAACAATTGCCCGATCACGGTCCAGGCAAACAGCTGACGGTCACGGGCGACCTCGCTATCGAGCTGCCCCTTGTCCATCTCCAAGCTGACCCGGCCAATGACCTCGCCCCCTTGGCTGACGACATTGCGCTCCAACGTCAATTGGCCGCCATCGCCTCCTTGCCGGCGCTCGGGATATTGCTTCGACAAGAACTCGCGACCTTTGTTGTCGCGAACCGCCACGGTGACGATACGCCGGTCGCTCAGCAGCGATTCCAGAAGTGGCAGCCCGCCATTTGGGTTGAGATTCCAAAGTGGCTCCTGCATGCCAAGCGCGAGAATTTCAGTCAGACGTTCATGGTCCGACAGCATTCGCTGGGTCAGCGCTTGCTGGCGCTGGCCCAGCGTAAAGAAGCTGCTGACCGAGACCGGTATCAAAAGCCCGACGACAACCGTCAGGACAATCGCCGATCTCAGTTTCGAGTACATCAGGCCTCGTTGCTTGTGGGCACGGGGTTCCACGGATCGGGGCGCAGATCACACGTTTGTTGTGGGCCGAGATGACGTCGCATGCGAGTCATTTCGTCTTCAGCTTTGCTTCGTTTTCCAACCGCTGGAAATAGGCGGCTTCTATTTTCTTGATGTCCACAGCCTGCAAGGCAGCGTCAAAATTCTGCTGAAGCTTGAGCCCTGCCGGCGTAAGCTTGAAACAGACGTGCAAAGATAATTCCGCGAGGATATTCTCATGAAACGCAATCTGCTCGCGCTCGTTGATCAGGGCGGGTTCAGTCAGCAGCAGGTAACGCAATACTGACCTGTCAATGACCGCCGCTTGCACCCGGCCGGCCAATAGCTTCTTCAGGTTGAAGGTATCGCCGGGCGAGGCGTCAACCGTCAATTTGCCTTGCTTCACCAGGGCGTCGAACTCGGCGCCATTTGAATAGCCCGCCACCACGCCTATTTTCATACCGACCAAGTCGCTCACGGTATGCCACTTCAAGGACCTGTCTTTGAGATAGGCCAAGCCCACGCTGCTGTGGCCCATCGGCGCGGTAAAGTGACATTGCCGCGCTCTCTCTTCGGTGTAGTAGGCCGGAAAGTACCCAGAGAAACTCTCGTCCTCTCTGCCAACCTGCATCGCGCGGGTCCAGGGGAAGTAGTCAATCTTGGCCGTGTACCCAAACTGCTTGGCCACAGCCGTCGCAACGGCACCAGACAGGCCGTCTTGCACCAGGCTCGGGCCGACATACGGCAACCATTCCAGGCTGGCCAAATGCAGAACGTGGGCCGATTCTTCTGCGCGTGCCGGCGTTGGCGCCAAGCCGACGGCGCCCGCTGACAACAGCACCAAGATCGGGCGCAGCAGGCGAGCAACGTTCATGCGCGGTCTCCTGAGGAGGGGCAGTACGCCGCAAAGGCGTTCCGCCAACAGGGACCAGTATCGTACGGAGTGGGGGCTCGGCGAATGCCGAATTGCTTATTCGGGCTTGCCCGGCCTCACGCGCCGAAGGGCGCCAGGCCGTGATTTGAATGGTCGGGGTGAGATGATTCGAACATCCGACCCACTGCTCCCAAAGCAGTTGCGCTACCAGGCTGCGCTACACCCCGACGAAGCTGTGTATTGTAGCCTTCGGCTCATGCCACGGCGGCGGATTGTGTGGTCTCGGCGCCTCAAGCCCATGTGGCTTTGCCGCTTTGCTTTGCACCCCACGGGGGCGTGCTCGACGCAGCCCTGCGCTGGGGGCGCTCAGAGGGCCGTCGGGTAGACAACCACGCCGTCTTCGTCGGCATACAGCCAGTCGCCAGGGCGGACCCACTCGCCTTGCACGCGCACCGGTGCGTCCAGCTGGCCTTCGTCGCGCTTTTGCGAGGGCATCGGGCAATGGCCCAGCGCGAAGACGCCCACGTTGGCCGCGCGCAGCTCAGCCAGGTCACGTACGGCGCCGTTGATCAGCACACCGGCCCAGCCGTTATTGGCCGCGAAGTTGGCCAGGTTGCCGCCCAGCAACGCCCGCTGTGTCGAGGCGCCACCGTCGACGACGATCACCCGGCCCTCGCCCGGTGTCTGCACCAGCGCACGCAGCACCGAGTTGTCTTCGAAGCAACGCACCGTCCGCACCGGGCCATGGAGCGCGGCACGCCCCCCGTAAGAGCGGAACACCCCGCGCAGCACGCGAAAGCCGCTGTCGTCTGAATCGCGGAAGCGGTCGCACAGGTCGCAGGTGGAAACAGACTGGGGTTTATCCATGGCGAGGTTTCAAGCAAGCTTCAAGCCGGTGGATTCTCGCTGCGCGCCGGAGCCACCGGCTGGTGTTCTCGCACCGCTTTGAGGATGATCGACGTGCTGGTCACCGACAGTTCGCAAAAGCGCGACACCACCGAGTCGAGGTGAGCGACGTCGGTCACGGCAATGTCCAGCACCCAGCTGTCCTCGCCGGTCACGTTGTAGGCATTGACGACCTCAGGCGTGTCCTGAACCAGCTTGACGATGCGTTCGAACTCGGTGCGCCCGACGCGGATGACCGCACGGATGCCGTAACCCAGCGCTTTCAGGTTCACCGTCGCGCGGTAACCGGTGATCACGCCGGCCGCCTCGAGCTTGCGCACGCGCTCGGTCACTGCGGGCTGCGACAGGTGCACGCGGCGCCCCAGTTCGGTCATCGACAGGCGGGCGTCGGCCTGCAGTTCGGCCAGGATGCGAGCGTCGTAGGTGTCGAAATCGATGGGCGGCGGCATGGCCAAAGCGTATCACCACCGCGACTTTGAAATCAAAGGCAAACGCGAAGCATCACCTTGAATAGGATATGGAAAACACGAACCGGCTTGCCTAACATTCATGCTCATGACGACGTCCATTGCCACCCGCCCGCCCGTTTTGGGGCTGTCGCCGCTGCTGATCGCCTGCCTCGCCGCCACCTGGTTGGTGTGGGGCTCCACCTACCTGGCGATCAAGTACGCGCTGCTGAGCTTTCCGCCCTTCTTCCAGATGGGCACGCGCTTTATTGCCGCCGGCGCCCTGTTGATGGTGTGGCTGCGATGGCGTGGCACGCCGATGCCTACGCGCACTGAATGGCGCAATGCGCTGATCTGCGGCACCTTGATGTTGGGTGGCGGCATGGGCGGCACGGCATTGGCCGAGACCTCGGTTGGCTCCGGCGTCGTGGTGGCCTTCATCGCGGTGTTGCCGCTGATCATCGCCCTGCTCAACCTGTGCTACGGCATCAAGCCGGGCCGGATGGAAAGCGCCGGCATCGCCGTGGGCGTGGTCGGCGTGCTGATGCTCACCCAAGGGGCGAGCTTCCAGGCCTCGACGCAAGGCCTGATCGCCGTCACGGTCGCCTGCATCAGCTGGTCCATCGGCAGCGTGCTGAGCCAACGCACCCTGCCCTTGGCGCCCGGCGCGATGGGTTTTGCCAGCGAGATGCTGTGCGGCGGCGTGGTGCTGATGATCCTGACCGCGGTGACCGGCGAAACGCCCGTGTGGCCGCCGCAACCCGAGGCCGTGGCCGCCTGGATCTACCTGGTGGTGTTCGGCTCGCTGATCGCCTTCAACGCCTACATGGTGCTGCTGGCACAAGCGTCGGCGGGGCTGGCCTCCAGCTACGCCTTCGTCAATCCGGTGATCGCGATGCTGCTGGGCGTGGCGATCGCTGGTGAATCGGTCACCGGCTTCGAGTGGGCGGCGGTTGCCGTGGTGCTGGCCGGCGTGGTGCTACTGGTGGGCAGCCGCGCGAAGCAGACGCCGGGCCAGTAAAACCCGCCACTGGCCTATCCCTTCTGCTTGGCCAGCGCCGCGGTGCGGATGCCGGTCAAGGTACCGCGCGAGTGGCTGACGTCGGTGTCCAGCTTCAGGTGCAGCAGAGTGGGCCGACCCGCTTCCAGCGCGGTCGCAAAGGCTGGTTCGAAGTCTTCGGTCCGCTCGACTGTCGCGGCCTGCCAGCCATAGGCGCGGGCGAGTGCGGCGAAGTCCGGGTTCGCGAGGTACGTGCCGCTGACACGGCCGGGGTACTCGCGCTCCTGGTGCATGCGGATGGTGCCGTAGGTCGCGTTGTCGACCACGATGCAAATCAGTTTGGTCGCGCCGTAGGCGCTGGCGGTCGCCAGCTCCTGCCCGTTCATCAGGAAGTCGCCGTCGCCAGTCAAGTTGATCGCCAAACGGTGCGGCTGCGTCAAGCTCGCGGCCACGGCCGCGGGCAGCCCATAGCCCATCGAGCCGGCCGTCGGCGCCAGTTGGGTCTTGCCGGCCAGCGCCAGTCCGCGGTAGCGCAGGTAGCGGTGCAGCCAACCGGCGTAGTTGCCGGCACCGTTGGTATAGATGGTGTCGGCCGGCGCCAGGCGCTCGATGGTCTTGATGACCTCGGCCATGTCGAGCGGCGCCACCGGCAGGTGCACGCGGTTGGCCTCGTAGTCGACGTGGGCTGACGCTGTCCAGTCGGCCCACGGAAGTTCGGCGGGGGCGGCCAGTGTTTCAAGCGCCTTGCCGGCACAGCGGAGCGAGGCCAGCAGCGCGATGTCCGGTGCGTAAACACGGCCCAGCTCTTCGGCGCCGGGGTGCAGATGCGCCAACACCTGGCGCGGCCGCGGTGGCGTCAGCAGCGTGTAGCCGCTGGTCGTCATCTCGCCCAGACGCACACCGACGGCGATGATCAGATCAGCCTCGTCGCGGATGCGTTTCGCCAGCGCCGCGTTGATCGCGATGCCCACATCGCCGGCGTACTGCGGATGCTGGTTGTCGAAGGTGTCTTGATAACGGAATGCACAGCCGACCGGCAACTGCCAGTTCTCGGCAAAGCGCTGCAATGCCAGCGCGCTGTCGCGCGTCCAGCCGTGGCCGCCCACAATCATGAAGGGCCGCTTGGCCGCCAGCAGCTTTGCTCGCAGATCGCGCAAGGCGCCGGGCGCCGGCCAGGCCTCGGCAGGTTCGGCGCGGGGCAGCACCGGTGCGGCGGTCGGTGTGGTCAGCAGGTCCTCCGGCAGCGCGAGCACCACCGGGCCGGGACGACCCTGCATCGCGACGTGGAAGGCGCGGGCGATGTACTCGGGCAGGCGGTTCGCGTCGTGCACCTCGGCCACCCACTTGGCCATGCCGAGCGTGCCGGGGCCGAAGACCTGGCGGTAGTCCAGCTCTTGGAACGCTTCGCGGTCACGCTGGTCAGACGCCACCTGTCCCACCAGCAGGATCAGCGGCACGCTGTCCTGGAACGCGGTGTGCACGCCGATGGCGGCGTTGGTGGCGCCGGGGCCGCGCGTCACGCAGCAGACGCCGGGCCGGCCGGTCAGGCGCGCATGGGCATCAGCCATGAAGGCGGCCCCGCCCTCTTGCCGGCAGGCGATGAAGCGGATCTGCTCGCGGTGCTCGTGAAAGCCGTCGAGCACGGCAAGGTAGCTTTCGCCGGGCACGCCAAAAACGGTGTCGACACCCTGGGCGACGAGCGCCTCGACCAGCGCATGGCCGGCGAGGCGCGAAGAGGTGGATTCAGGCATGCGCGCCACTGTAGCGCGCAGCCTTCAGTTCAGGCCGTGGCCAGCATGCGCCGACGTGCAAGACCGACCATGCTCGCGGCACCGATGCCCAGCATCAACGCCAGGGCCGCTCCGTAGAACACGTCGTTCGCACGACCGTGGTCCAGCAAGGCGCCGAACACCGGCGCGGCGAACGCGAAGCCTACGTCCAGGCCCGAATACACGGTGCCGTAGACACGGCCGGTGGCCCCCGGCGGCGCCGCACGCTTGATCAGCATGTCGCGCGACGGGCCAGCCAGGCCGGTGCCGAAGCCGGCCAGCGCGGCAACGCCTGCAGTCGCCAGCCCCGGCAACCAGCCCGAGCCGGCCAGCAGCAACAAGGCGGCCGAGCCCGCCATCGCGAAACCGATGTTGCGTTCCAGCGAAACCGAGCGCGCCACCCAGAAGCCGCCCACCAGCATGCCGGCCGCGCCGCACAGCATGTAGCCGGTCACGACGAAGGCCGTGATGGTCCCGGGCAGACCGAACATTTTTTGCAACGCCGGGCTGGCGAAGCTCTGGATCGCGCTCAGGGCTGCCGTCGAGAAGAAGAAGAACGAGAAGCACAGCCAAACCGAGGGCAGGCGCAAGAAGGCCATCGGGTGCTCAGTCGGTGCCGCTGAAACAGCCGCGCCAGTGCGCTCGTGGGCCCAACTGCCTTGCCGGTCGTCGATCGCATCACGGTTCAGCACCAGCAGCAGCAGGACCACTGCGGCCACCAGCGCGCAACCGACGTAGGCCATGCGCCAGTTGCCGGTGGCTTCGCTGATGCCGATCGAGAACACCGGCGCGAGCGCCCAGCCCAGGTTGCCCGAGATGCCGTGTACCGAGAAGGCGTGGCCCAGTCGTGGCTGCGACACGCGCTTGTTCAAGATCGTGAAGTCGACTGGGTGGAACGGCGAGTTGCCCAGGCCTGCCAACGATGCCGCGAGCATCAGCCCGCCAAAACCGTTAGCCGATGCTGCGGCCAGCGCCGCGAGGATGAAGCAGCCGAATGCGGCAAACAGCACCGGCCGCGCGCCGGTCTTGTCGACCAGGAAGCCGGCCAGCGCCTGGCCAATGCCCGAGATCACGAAGAAGGTGGTGACCAGCAGCCCCAACTCGGAATAGCTGAGGCCGAACTCGCGGATGAAGACCGGGAACAGCGGCGGCAGCAGCATGTGAAAGAAGTGCGAGCAGCCATGCGCCAGGCCGATCAGGCCGATGGTGGCGAAGTCGCGGCGCGCTACGGCCGCGGCTGGCAGAGGGACGGTGACTGAGTTCATGGGCCCACTGTAGGCAGGCCTGCATCGTCCGGGTTACGATAGATCGACAAGTTCTATCGAATTCATGCCACGGCGCTCCAAACCCACCGCAGCTCGCAGCCGGACCAGCGTCCCGCCGCTCGATCCGATGCGCTATGCACCCACTGCCGCGCGGCCGCTGCGCGGCAAGGCGCGGCGCATGGCGTATCACATGGACATCCAGCCGCATTGGCACAGCTGGGCGCAGCTGGTGTTCTCGATGAGCGGCGCGGTGCGGGTGTCGGCCTTCAAGGAACGAAGGGCCGCTCCCGAGCTGCTTGATCAACTTGAGGGATGGGCAGCCCCATTGCCCGGCACATTGCCCGGCCCAGGGGGCGCTGATCACGATGGACCCGACAGCAGCTACCTCGTGCCGCCCTCGCGCGCTGTGTGGATCCCGCCAGGCGTGGTGCATGCCGTGACCGCTGTCGAGCAGGCCGACCTGCGCACCGTGTACTTGCACGAAAACGCGGTCCAACAGTTGGCCGCCGGCGGCGACTGGAGCCAATGCCGCGTGCTGGACGTAACCCCTTTGCTGCGTGAACTGGTGATCCAGCTCGCAACCGCGCCAGACGGCGAGGCTGTCGACAAGCCAGACCGCGCCCGCGAACAGGGCATCAACACACTGATCCTCGACGAGCTGCGCCGGGCCCGCAGCGTGCAGCTCGGTCTGCCCCTGCCGCGTGAAGGCCGTTTGCGGCGCGTCTGCGATGCGATGCTGGACGAGCCACTGCGCCACGCCGACATCGAAGGCTGGGCCGCCGAAGCCGCGACCAGTGCGCGCACCCTGTCGCGCTGGTTCACCGAAGAACTGGGCACGAGCTACGGCCAGTGGCGCCAGCAGTTGCTGTTGGCCAAGGCCCTGACGATGGCCGCGCGCAAGCTGCCGATGAACCTGATCGCGGCCGAGCTGGGGTACGCCAGCCCGAGTGCATTCAGTGCGATGGTGACCCGCGCTGTCGGCATGCCTCCGAGCCGCTTCTTCGCCGAAGCTTGACCTTGTTGACCCTCTTGCGGCTCGGTTTCAGACCCCCACCTAGAATTTACCCATGACAGAAGCCGTCTACGACTACACCCGGCAAGACGCGACCGGTGCCACCTGCACTGCGCATGCCTGGGCCAAGGTGCCGCCGCCCTTGACGCGGCCGCAGCGAGAAGAATTGAAAGCCCGCGCCGCCGCACTGCTGAAGGCGAAGAACGCAGTGCTGGTCGCCCACTACTACGTTGAAGACGACCTGCAGGACCTGGCGCTCGAAACCGGCGGCTGCGTCGCCGACTCGCTCGAGATGGCCCGCTTCGGCCGCGACCATGCGAGCCAGACGCTGGTCGTCGCCGGCGTGCGCTTCATGGGTGAGTCGGCCAAGATCCTGTCGCCCGACAAGCGGGTGCTGATGCCCGATCTCGACGCGACCTGCTCGCTCGACCTGGGCTGCCCGCCGGACGACTTCGCCGCTTTTTGCGACGCGCATCCGGACCGCCAGGTCGTCGTCTACGCCAACACCAGCGCCGCCGTGAAGGCCCGTGCCGATTGGATGGTGACCAGCTCCTGCGCGCTGGCCATCGTGCAGCACCTGAAAGACCAGGGCCAGAAGGTGCTGTGGGCCCCTGACAAGCATCTGGGCCACTACATCCAAGAAAACACCGGCGCTGACATGCTGTTGTGGAACGGCGCCTGCATCGTGCACGACGAGTTCCGCGCCACCGAACTTGAGCTGCTGAAGGCCGAGTACCCGAACGCAATGGTGTTGGTGCACCCCGAGTCGCCCAAGGCGGTTGTCAACTTGGCCGACGTCGTGGGCTCGACCTCGCAGATGCTGAAGGCGGTGGTGGATGGCGCGGCGAAGGAATACATCGTCGCGACCGACAACCAGATCATGCACCGCATGCGCCAGCTGGCCCCGGGCAAGACGCTGATAGAAGCGCCGACCGCCGGCAACTCGGCCACTTGCAAGAGCTGCGCGCACTGCCCGTGGATGGCGATGAACGGCCTGCAAGGCGTGATCGACTGCCTCGAGCGCGGCCAGGGCGAAATCTTCGTCGAGCCAGCCGTCGCACGCGACGCGGTGCGCTGCATCGATCGCATGCTCGATTTCGTCGCCAAGAACCCGAGCGCGCTGGCGCCTCGTGTGCAAGGCATGGTGCGCGGCATCGGCGCCGCCTGACCCCTGACTGATCACCCATGTTCGACCACGACGAAACGCTTGAAGAAGCCCGCGCCCGCAATGTGCGCGACGCGCTGTTTGAAGACATTGGCCGCGCCGACTGGACGGGCCTGCTGGTCCCTGCCGGCCGCCGGGTGCATGCGCGCGTGACCGTGCGCGAAGAGGCCGTGCTGTGCGGGCGCGAATGGTTCGATGCCTGCCTGCACGCGCTGGACGCCAAGGGCCGCGTCGACTGGCAGTACGACGAGGGCGCGCTGATGAGCGCCAACACACCGGTCTGCGAGATCGAGGCCGATGCCCGCGCGCTGCTGTCGGCTGAGCGGCCGGCGCTGAACTTCCTTCAGCTGCTGTCCGCTACGGCCACGGTCACCCGCCGCCATGTGGATGCGATCGAAGGTGCCTCGCCCAACCCACGCGGCTGTGCGGTGCTCGACACCCGCAAGACCATCCCGGGCCTGCGCCAGGCGCAGAAATACGCCGTACGCGTGGGCGGTGGCCAGAACCAACGGCTGGCGCTGTGGCACGGCATCCTGATCAAGGAAAACCACATCGCGGCGGCCGGCGGCATCGGCCCGGTGCTGCGCAACGCCCGCGAGTTGAACGCGGGCGTCGACATTCAGATCGAGGTCGAATCGCTGGCCCAGTTGCAAGAAGCGCTCGACAACGGCGCCACCAGCGTGTTGCTCGACAACTTCAACCCCACGCTGATGAAAGACGCTGTCGCGCTCGCCGCCGACCGCGCACTGCTCGAAGCCTCGGGCGGCATCACGCTCGAAGGCCTGCACGAAATCGCAGCCACCGGCGTCGACCGGATCTCGATCGGCAAGCTGACCAAGGACGTCATCGCGGTCGACTATTCGATGCGGGTCCTTGACCGGCTCGACGCCTGAAATATCACGCTATCCCGATGGACCAACGCCAGCCGCCCAGGTGACACTGCCAACCTGTTCGACCCTGGCACAACCCACACGACGCATGGACTCCGCTTCGATCCACAACTTCTACGAAAAAGTCGTGTTCTCCGCCGTGCAGGAGCAGGCGGGCAACTACCCCCACCTGCAGGCCAACAGCGACACGCTGGCCGACATCGCCTGCGTCGCGCTGAACCGGCTGCCGCCGCGCTACATCCGCCACGACGTGGACTTCGCCTTCTTCCAGACCGAGCACGAGCGTGCCGAGTCGGAGCGCTCGGTGCAAGAAGCTGTCGAATTCGCCTTCGGCTTCGTGCAGGCGCGCAACGCCATGCGGGCGCGGCGCTAGGAGTCTGGGCGGCAGAAGCTGCCCGAACTTAAGGTAGTTCCCCGTGGCCGACCTGCACTGTCGGATCGGCCGTCGAGGGACGAGATCTCGGCTCTGGCCGGCTGGACAGGCTCCCAGCGGCGTGCAGTGGGCGTGATCAAGGGCACCATGCCCTGTCAGGGTGCCTGCATGGTGGCCATGCGTCGCAGGTTCAGCGCCAGGCACGCGAGCTTCCACTCGGCCTTGACCCGTTGCAACCCGCGCACGCTGAACTGCCGGAATCCCAGCACGTTCTTGATCCAGCCGTTGGGCGGCTCGGCGATCACTTGCGCCTGGCGTAGGCCTTTCGACCCGCATCGGTTTGCAGCTTGTGCGCCATCGCCGCGGTGTGCGGCATTCGCTCGGGGTCGACCGCCAGTTGCGACTTGCCTTCTCGACCGAGGGCGACCACGACGTCACAGTTGCTGCCGGCCAGTGCCTCGAACACCGCCTCGGATTTGTAGCCCGTGTCGGCCAGCACCTGCTGCGGCGTTGAGCCCACGTTGGCTTCCGTGGCTCGCAGCATCGCAGGCAGTTCACCCGCGTCACTGGCGTTGTTGGTCAACTCCGCCGCCACGATGATGTGCGCGGTTGCGTCCACGGCGGTCTGCGCGTTGTAGCCCGCATCGAAGTCGCCGCCGGCGCGCTTCATGATGCGGCTGTCGGGGTCGGTGAAGTTCTCCTGCGCGCTGTCCTTGGGCACTCCGAAGTCGCGCTTGTACTTCCCGCCCTTGGGCTTGCCGTCCTGGCCGCGGGGCCTGTTCTGGTCGTCCGGATCACGCCCGCGCTGCACGTCGGCCTCGCGCTGGCGTTGCTCCAGCCGTTGGCGGGCTTCGGCAATAGCCGCCAAGCGCGTCTCGCGCCGCGCGATCTCGGCCGGAATGTCCACCTCGGGTTCGCTCTTCTCAGCCTCATCGGCGGCCTTCGCGCGCGCCATCAGCGCGTCGATCTGGGCCTTCAACTCACGCTCGGACTGCAGCATGCGCTCGTAGCTCATTGCCTTGTGGCGGCTGGCGTTCGCCTTGACCTTGGTGCCGTCCACCGCAATCGTGCCCAACTTGACCAAGCCCATCTCGCGCGCCAGGCGCTCCACCCGCACAAACAACTCCGACAACTCCTTCAAGTGGATCGCCCGGAAATCGCGAATCGTGCGGTGCGCAGGGAAGTTGCCTGCCGCCAGCACGCGGAACGCCACGTCCTCGTGCAGCTTGCGGGCCATCTTGCGCGAGCTGAACACGCCCGTCGCGTACCCGTAGACCAGTACCTTGACCATCATCGCCGGGTGGAACGGCTGGTTGCGCGGGCCGTCCTTGTCGTACCGAGCATGGAAGACGCTCAGATCCAGCGTGTCCACCGTGTCGCCGATAAAGTGCGCCAAGTGGTTCTCGGGCAACCACTCTTGGATCGCCTCCGGCAGCAGCAGCATCTGACGGGGTTCGTAGGGGAGGTAGTTCGCAGCCATCGCCGCCGAAGCTACCTCATCCGGCCAGCGGCGTCATCAGCTTCTGCCGCCCAGACTCCTAGTAGGATTCGTGCTCGTCGGAGCGCACCGGGCGCGACGTGCAGAAGACACTCGCCCGTTCGCGGCACAGCCAATTGCATCAAAACAGGGAGATCAAAATGAAAAAACGCACCATGAGCTGGTGCGCCGCGGGCTTGGCATTGCTGTCGGTCTTGTCGGCATGCGGTGGATCGGGCAGTGGTGGCCCTGCCACGCTGACAGCGAGCAACAACGCCACGCAGGTCGGCGACGGAACGGTCCATTTCAGCTCCACCGGCGAGAACCTGACCGGCGCGACGTTGGAATGGAACTTCGGAGACGGCACTACAGCCACGGGGGCCAACGTCGACCATGTCTATGGGCGTGCCGACGACTACACCGTACAGGTGACCGCACGCAACTCCAGCGGAAACGAAGTCGCGCACGCAACCACCGCTGCGGTCATCCGCTTCACCGACTTCGTCGCAGGGCGCGACTGCCTGGGCGACACCAGCTGGTGCTGGCAGTCCCCGCTCATCGTCGACAAGCTCTACGAGCCGTATTTCATCGATGCCCTGGAGGGCTGGCTGCCCGGCGAAAGCGGGCTGCTGGCGCACACGACCGACAGCGGGCGCTCCTGGGCGCGCGTGCCCACGGACGACGTCAACACGGTGTTGTCGGTGCGCTTCTCCGACAGGCTGCATGGCCTTGCATCGCTGTCGAGCGGCAAGTTGCTTCGCACGACGGATGCCGGGACCACCTGGCAGTACCTCGTGCCGACAGTCAGGGCTCCGCTGTCCAACTCGCCGACGATCATTGCCTACGATGGGCAACGCATCGTCCTGGACAACGCCATCGTCAGCCACGACGCCGGTGCCACATGGGAACTGATCGGCCTGCGTGCCGTGACCCGGGTCCTCGGCGAGGACTGCATCTACGAGGAAGGACTTGACCACCGGCTGCGCAAGATCGCAGGCTGCACGGGCACGTCGGTGACCGACGTGTCTCCGCCCACGACGCTGGCACACAATCGGCACGCCACGAGCTTCCCCAGCCCTGTGCACGGGTTCACGCTGGCCCAGACCTACAAGAACTACCCCACCCTGGTGGAGGTCGGCGAGGAGACACTGGACGGCGGCGCCACCTGGTCGACATTCCCGCCGACGGGCCTCGAAACTGTTCCCGTCACCGGGCTGACGATGACCAGCGAGTCCGCGGGATGGGCCTGGGTGGACCACCCCAGTCAGGGCCTGTACCACACTGCCGATGGGGCGCGGCACTGGACGCAGGTTCAGCTGCCGGCGGGCCTGACAGATGCGGCGAACGCCTATGAGAAGTTCGTCGCCGAAACGGCCGACCGCGCCTGGATATCGGTCGACAACCTCATCGGCCTGACCCGCGACGCGGGTGCAACGTGGAAGGTCGTGACGGTCACCGCGGAAACGCATTCGACTCCAAGCAACATCCTTCAGTGGTCGGACGACGACAAATCCATCGTCGTGCGGTTTGGCGACCGCGTCCACGCCAGCACGGACGGTGGCGCCACCTGGACGCGTGTCCTGGGAGGTGACCCGCGAGACAGCGGCATGCAGGCCAGCACGAACATTCTTTTCAAGGATGCCATGCATGGGCTGATGACGGTCAATGACGGCGGCGTCAAGCGCACTTCCGATGGTGGGCGCACCTGGACCCGCACGACCTTCGACGTCGACTACCACTACCCCGATGCCAGCCTCGAGTTGCAAAGCACAGGCGGCAGCGGCCTGCGAATGCTTCGCGAGCAACAGGTGTACGAATCGGCCGATTTCGGCGAGACCTGGAAGCGCACGGTCACCCCGCACTCGCTCGTGTCGGCTGTCGAGGCCATGTCCTGGCCCGATGCGATGCACGGCTGGGTCTTGCCAGCGTACATGAATCTGCACCGCACCACAGACGGCGGCGCGCACTGGACGGAAGTGAATGGCCCATGGACCACTTCAATCGAGACGTTCGCCTTCACCTCCCCAACGCAAGGTGTCGTAATCGCCAAGCCGGTGTGGGATACGGACACGTACTTCGCGTGGCGGACCGAGGATGGCGGCGCGACCTGGATTCGCTTGCCGAACAGTGACTTGGGCGAACTGCACGCCAGCGGCCGGTTCATTGTGGGGTTCATGTACCGCGCGTTCTCGTTCAGCGCCGACGGCGGCAAGACGTGGTCGGAGGTCCGGACGGCCCGCATCCCCACGTCCGCTTCGTTCTCCGACGACAAGCACGGCATGGTGCTCGCCGGCGGCCAGGTCCTGTCCACCACGGACGGTGGCCTGCATTGGACGCCCCAGTCCATGGGTTCAGCCGATATTGCGAATTCGATCTTCCAGTTGGATCCTTACACGGCCTGGATCGGGGCACGCAATGGCGAGGTGCTGACCACGGTCGCTGGCGGCAACTTGGACGCGAAGCGCCAATGAAGGCGCCGTTCTTCCGGCCGTAGACCGTTCGGCTTTCTGCAGGCGCGCGACGCGATGAGCGGGTGAGCGTGGCGGGGCCCACGCCCCGCGCCCGCTCAGTTCATCAAGCCGTAGACCCTCTCCGGCAATACGCGGCTCAGGCCTTTGCGTTCGCCGGCGGGGCCGGTGATCGCGAACTCGGGCTTGGCCGTGTCGCGCATCAACGTGCCGGCCACCGGCAGGCCCTGCGCGTTCGTCAGACAGGCCACCAGCGGGGTGGTCGCGCTGGCGCCACGACGCGCCACCACGCCGATCTCGCCGCTCTTCAGCAAAACCAGGTCGCCGGGTGGATACAGGCCCAGCGCTTTGATCAGGGTGGAGGCCAGCGCGCTGCCCTGCTCTTCCTGGAACAGCTGCCTGGCAGCAACCTGCACCTGGATTGCCGCGCGACTGGCACGGTGGCTGATCTTGGCGGTGAACACGTCGACCACATGCAGCGCATGGGCCAGTTCACCGGCCGCCTGAATACCGTTCGGGTAGCCAGCGCCGTCGGACTGCTCATGGTGGTCACGCACCATGGCCAGCCATTCCGGGTCGGTCACGCCCGCGCCTTGCAGCATGGCCACAGAACTCTCGGGGTGCGCCCAAATGCTCTGGCGTTGGCGCGTCGACAGCGGGTCTTGCTGAACAGCCATCTGTCCCTGCAGCTCCAGTATTGAGACGTTCATCGTCAAGGCACCCAGCACCAGTCGCAGCTTCTTTTCGTCTGGCCAGTCGAGTTGACGCGCCAGCACCACCGACACGGTGGCCGTGTGCAGAGCATGCAGCAGCGAATAGAGGGCGAGGCGCTGCTCGACAGGCCGGATCGTGATGAACAGGGCCACGTCGACATCGCGTTCGACCTGGACCATGACCTGGCGGCCTAACGCCTCCAACTCGCTGGCGCATGGCATGCCCTTGGCGGCCTTGCGCAGCAACGCATCCAGCTCCCAGACCAGCTTTTCCCAGCGATCGAACAGCGTCGGCTCGCGGTAGGTGGACATCAGCGGGTCGCTGCCACTGGCTTGGGCCGATTGGCGCTCGCGCCGCACGGTGGCCGCCTGTTCACTGTCGACCCAGGCGCCGCGTTCGAGCAGCATGGCCAGTTGAGAGGCCCCCATGATCACCTGCCCGGCGGCCAGCAGCCGGCGGCCGGCTTCGTCGTGAACATGGAACGGCAAGGGTTGACCAACGACAACCAGGTCTCTGACAGTGACGAGCGGCGCGCGTTGCGCTTGACTCATGGGCTGGCCTCTCGGCCCGTCGGTAACGGGCCCCGCTTCTAGATGTAACCGATGTGACGCCTCACGGCAAGCTTAGCGCGGGCTGCTGCGCGCAGGGCGCGTCAACACCGTGGGGAAGCTCACGGGCAAAGTCAACGGAAAATCGCGGCTGTAGTGCAGCCCACGGCTTTCATGGCGCACGAGCGCCGAGCGCACGATCAGCTCGGCGCATTCGACGAGGTTGCGCAGTTCCAGCAGATCACGAGTGACGCGGAAGTTCGCGTAGTAGTCGTCGATCTCGGTCCGCAACAGCTCGATGCGATGCAGCGCGCGCTCCAGCCGCTTGGTGGTGCGCACGATGCCGACGTAGTTCCACATCAGCAGGCGCAGCTCGTCCCAGTTGTGCGAGATCACGACCTGTTCGTCCGCGCTTTCGACCAGGCTTTCATCCCAGGCTGGCACCGGCGGCACGACGGCCACTGCGCTGCGCAGGATCGAGCCGGCGCAGGTGCGGCCGATCACCACGCATTCGAGCAGCGAGTTGCTGGCCAGCCGGTTGGCACCGTGCAGCCCGGTGTAGGTGGCTTCGCCCACCGCGTAAAGACCGGGCAGATCGGTGCGGCCTTCGAGGTCGGTCACGACCCCGCCGCAGGTGTAGTGCGCAGCCGGCACCACGGGGATGGGCTGGCGCGCGATGTCGATGCCCAGCGTCAGGCAGCGCGCGTGGATGGTCGGGAAGTGTTCCTTGAGGAAGGCTTCGCCCAGGTGCGTGGCGTCGAGCCATACATGGTCGACGCCGTGCTTCTTCATCTCGAAGTCGATCGCGCGAGCAACGATGTCGCGCGGCGCCAGCTCGGCCCGTTCGTCGTGTGCCGGCATGAAGCGTGGGCCCCAGGGCTCTTCGGGCGTGGCGTGGCCATTGGCGGGCAGGCGCAACACCGCGCCCTCGCCGCGCATCGCCTCGGTGATCAGGAAGCTGCGCTCTTGCGGGTGGTACAGGCAGGTCGGGTGGAACTGGATGAACTCCATGTTCGCCACCCGGCAGCCGGCGCGCCAGGCCATCGCGATGCCGTCGCCGGTGGCCGTGTCGGGGTTGGTGGTGTAGCGGTAGGTCTTGCCAACGCCGCCGGTGGCCAGCACCACGGCGCGGGCCGGCAGGGTTTCGACGCGCTGAGTGTCGATGTCCAGCGCATACACGCCGTGGCAACGAGGTGGCGCGTCTTCGCGCTTGAGGTGCCGCTCGGTGATCAGGTCCACCGCCATCCAGCGCTCTTTCAGCGTGACCTTGGGGTGGGCCTTGGCGCGGGCCAGCAGTGCTTCGTGGATCGCGCGGCCAGTGGCATCGGCCGCATGGGCGATGCGGCGCACCGCATGGCCGCCTTCGCGCGTCAGGTGCAGGCCGAGCGGGCCAGACGGATCAGGCGAGAACGGCACCCCTTGCGCAACCAGCCACTCGATAGCCTCGGCGCTGTGCTCGGCAATGAAACGCGCAGTCTGTTCGTCGACCAGGCCGGCCCCAGCGTCTTGCGTGTCGCGCACATGGGATTCAACGCTGTCATCGGAGCCGAGCACGCCGACGATGCCGCCTTGTGCCCAGGCAGTCGCGCCCTCGCCCAGATTGCGCTTGGCCAGCACGATGACCTGCTGGCCTTGCGCCGCCAGGTGCAGCGCCACTGTCAAGCCGGCCAGGCCGGCCCCCACGACCACCACGGGGGCCTCGACCGCTGTCAGGGTTTGCATCTCGTCCAGCGCTCCAGGGCGTTCACAAAAGAGTCATTCTAGGAGCGGTGGCAAACCACTTGCTGACGTGCGCCATCATGCTTGGCGCCGCGTCTTGAACGGTGTCGCTGTCAGTTCATCACGCTGCCGATCAGCTTGACGCCCAGCGCCTCGCCCTGAGGCCCGGTGACCTTGGAGATTTCGCGAAAGGCGCTGGCCTGCACCTTGGCCGGCAACGGCACGAAGCGGGCTTGGCGCGCCAGCGCGTCGCCATGCATGTAGCCCCAGGTGATGAAGCGCAGCGCCAGCTCGGTGCGTTCCTTCTTCTGCGCCACGCGAGGCACGGCGACATAGGTGGCCATCGTCAGCGGCCAGCTCCGAGGTCCTGTTCGGTTGGTCAGCGTGGCGGAGAAGTCACCGGCGGTGAACCACGCGCTGCGGACGACCGCTTCGCGAAAGCCCTCGACCCCAGCCGGGACGAACTGCTCGTCGGCATTGCGCAGCAGCACCATCGTCAAGCCATCGTCCTGCGCGTTGTTGAAGTCGATGCAGCCGATCGCCCCTGGCGTCGCGCGGACAGCCTCTGACACCGCAGCGGTGGACGTCACCGGAATGGAGCCTGCCGGCCAATCCTGGCGGGCCGACACCTTCTTCAGGCGCTTCCAGTCGCCGCTGACCTGGCTCAGGTAGTCCGACAGGTAGTAGTTCGCGCCGGCAAAGTCTGATCGCACGACCAGCTTGATCGGCAGCGAGGGCAGCTTCAGGTCCGGGTTCAGCGCGCGCAGCTCGGGTGCATCCCACTGCGTCACCTGGCCCAGGTAGATGCGGGCGAGCAGGTCACCGTTGAGCTTCAGCACGTTCGACGCGACATGCGGCAGGTTGACCGCCGGCACCACGCCGGTGAGCACGGTCGGGAACATCACGAGATCGTTCTTCTTCAATTCTTCGGCGCTGGCCATCACGTCGGATGAGCCGAAGTCCACCTCGCGCTTGCCAACCTTGGCCATCGCGGCGTTGGAGCCGATCGCCTGGTAGTCCAGCACGTGGCCGGAGCTCTTCGCGAATTCAGCTGCCCAGCTCTTGTAGATCGGCACAGAGGCATACGAGCCAGCGCCGGAAATCGTTTCCGCGACACCAGCCGAACAGGCCACCGCGAGCCCGACGGCAACCAACCACGCACGAGGCCGAACAAGGTACTGCATAAGAACGCCGCAGCGCGTGTTGGCGCGCTTGAATCGTGGAAGCGAGCGAACCTACCAGGGAAGTTCAACGCAGTCCATGACAAGGCCATGGCACCAACATGTGGCGTTGAATACCGCCTCGACGGATTGGTATGGAGAGCGCCCGAGGCGGCGCAGCAAGCACCGGGCCGCCTCGGGATTGGGCTCAGTGCACGACGCGCTCGAAGACGAACTCGGTGCCTTGCAGGCCGACCGGGATCACGTCCTTCGCGCCGAAGCGCCCTTCGAGGATCAACCGTGCGACCGGGTTCTCGATCCGCTGCTGGATCGCACGCTTCAGCGGACGCGCGCCGAACACCGGGTCGAAGCGCCGACCTTGGCGATCTCGGCCAGCGCCTCGGGCGAGACCTCCAGCTTCATCTCCATCTTGGCCAGGCGAGATTCCAGCGCCTTCAGCTGGATCTTGGCGATCGACTGGATGTTGGCCCGGTCCAGCGAGTGGAAGACCACCGTCTCGTCGATGCGGTTCAGGAACTCGGGCCGGAAGTGCTGCTTGACCTCGACCCACACCGCATCGCGAATTTCATCGGCCGGCTGTCCGGCCATCTGCATGATCAGGTGCGAGCCCAGGTTGCTGGTCATCACGATCACGGTGTTCTTGAAATCCACCGTGCGGCCCTGGCCGTCGGTCAGGCGACCATCGTCGAGCACCTGCAGCAGCACATTGAAGACGTCCGGGTGGGCCTTTTCGACCTCGTCGAGCAGCAGCACGCTGTAGGGCTTGCGACGCACCGCCTCGGTCAACGCCCCGCCCTCTTCGTAACCCACGTAGCCCGGCGGCGCGCCGATCAGGCGGCTCACGCTGTGCTTCTCCATGAACTCGCTCATGTCGACACGGATCATGTGGTCTTCGCTGTCGAACAGAAAGCCCGCCAGCGCCTTGCACAGCTCGGTCTTGCCGACCCCCGTGGGGCCGAGGAACAGGAACGAGCCGGTGGGCCGGTTCGGGTCCGCCAGGCCGGCGCGCGAGCGGCGAATGGCGTCGGCCACCGCAGTGATGGCTTCGTCTTGCCCCACGACACGCTCGTGCAGCTTGGCTTCCATCTGCAGCAGCTTGTCGCGCTCGCCCTGCATCAGCTTGCTGACCGGGATGCCGGTGGAGCGTGAGACCACCTCGGCGATCTCTTCGGCGCCCACCATCGTGCGCAGCAGTTGCGGGCCCTGGCCACCCTTGGCCTTGCCGGCCTCCTTGACCTGCGCGTCCTTCAACTTCTTTTCCAGCTCGGGCAGCTTGCCGTACTGCAGCTCGGCGACCTTGTTGAAGTCGCCCTTGCGCTTGAGCTCTTCGACCTGGAACTTGATCTTGTCGATCTCTTCCTTGACCTGGGCCGAACCCTGGGCCGCGGCCTTCTCGGCCTTCCAGATTTCCTCAAGGTCGGCGTACTCGCGTTGCAGCTTGGTGATCTCTTCTTCGATCAGGCCGAGGCGGCGTTGCGAGCTCTCGTCGTGCTCCTTCTTCATCGCCTCGCGCTCGATCTTCAGCTGGATCATGCGGCGGTCAAGCCGGTCCATCACCTCGGGCTTGGAGTCGATCTCGATCTTGATCTTGGCCGCCGCCTCGTCGATCAGGTCGATCGCCTTGTCGGGCAGGAAGCGGTCGGTGATGTAGCGGTGGCTCAGCTCGGCCGCGGCGATGATGGCCGGGTCGGTGATCTCGACGCCGTGGTGAACCTCGTACTTCTCCTGCAGGCCGCGCAGGATGGCGATGGTCGCCTCGACGCTGGGCTCGTCGACCAGCACCTTCTGGAAGCGGCGCTCCAGCGCGGCGTCTTTCTCGACGTACTTGCGGTATTCGTCCAGCGTGGTCGCGCCAATGCAATGCAGCTCGCCGCGCGCCAGGGCCGGCTTGAGCATGTTGCCAGCATCGATGGCGCCCTCGGCCTTGCCGGCGCCGACCATCGTGTGCAGCTCGTCGATGAAGAGGATGATGCGGCCCTCGTCGGCCGCCACTTCCTTCAGCACCGCCTTCAGCCGCTCTTCAAACTCGCCGCGGTACTTGGCGCCGGCCAGCAGACCGGCCATGTCCAGCACCAGTACGCGCTTGTTCTTCAGCGTGTCGGGCACTTCGCCGTTGATGATGCGCTGGGCCAGGCCCTCGACGATGGCCGTCTTGCCGACGCCCGGCTCGCCGATCAGCACCGGGTTGTTCTTGGTGCGGCGCTGCAGCACCTGGATCGCGCGGCGGATCTCGTCGTCGCGGCCGATCACCGGGTCCAGCTTGCCCTGGCGGGCGCGCTCGGTCAGGTCGAGCGTGTACTTCTTCAGCGCCTCGCGCTGGCCCTCGGATTCGGCCGAGTCGACAGTCTGACCGCCGCGCACCGCGGTGATCGCAGCTTCGAGTGACTTGCGGGTCAGGCCGTGGCCGCGCACGATGCCGCCGATGTCGCTCTTGGCGTCGGCCACCGAGAGCAGGAACATCTCGCTGGCAATGAACTGATCGCCCCGCTTGGTGGCCTCTTTGTCAGCCGCTTGCAGCAGCTGGACTAGGTCGCGCCCGGCCTGCACTGGGCCTCCGCCCTGCACACTGGGCAGGCCGTTGATGGCCGTGTCCATCGCGGTTTTCAGCGCCGCCGTGTTGGCGCCGGAACGGTCCAGCAAGGCCTTCGGGCCATCCGGCTGGGTCAGCATGGCGGCCAGCAGGTGGGCCGGTTCGATGTAGGGGTTGTCGCGCGCGACCGCAAGACTCTGGGCATCGGCCAGGGCTTGCTGGAAGGCGGTGGTGAGCTTGTCCAGACGCATGGTGGGGAACCTCCGTTGCGCTTACAAATGGGGCAAGCGCCATGCCATTTCAAGACCTCGCACGTCGCGTCGGCTTGCGCCCCGTCAAACCCAACCAAGTCGCTTGCGCGGAATCGGCTCCGCCGGTCCGCTGCAAGAGCCTCCTCCGGGCGGCTCTATTCAATGGCTTCGTCGCCCTCGCCCGAGTCGTACAGGCATTCGCGGCCCAGCTGGTCCAGGCACAGCTCGGCCGTCCACGGCAGCATCAGCGAGCCGCAGCGCGAATCGCGGTACAGCCTTTCCAAGGGCAGCGACTTCAGCATCGACGCACCGCCGCAGGTCCGGATGGCCAGCGTGCAGACCGCGTTGGCGCTTTCCATGATCGTGTAGTGCCCGGCCAGCAGGCGCATCCGCGTGTCGGCATCGGGGTCGGGGCGGGCGTCGCGGGCCGTCTGCAGGAACAACGCCCTCGCCTGCTCAAGCATGATGCGCATCTGCGCCACGGCCAGTTGCTTGGTGGGGTACATGCGGCGCGGCACCGGCGGCATGCCCGGCAGTTCGGCCCGCAGGTACTGCACGGTGAAATCGTAGGCCGCCTGCGCAATGCCCATGTACGGCGCGGCCAGCGTGGCAAACATGTGCGGGCAGCGCTGGCTGGCCTCGAAGTAGCGGCCTTCGGGCAGCAGGCGCGCGCTGTCGCGCACGAAGACTTCCTTCATTTCCAGGTTGCGCGACACCGTGGCGCGCATGCCCAGCGGATCCCAGTCGCCACTGACAGTCACCCCGGCAGAATCGGCCGGCACGGCCAGGTACAGCGCATCGGCCTGCGAGGCGCCAGGCGTGTCCAGCGTGCACAGCACGCCGTAGTAGTCGGCGACGCCGGCCAGCGTGGCAAACAGCTTGCGGCCAGTCACGAGATAGCCGCCTTCGACCTTCTTGGCCAGCGTGCCCCAGGGTGCCTTGCCGGCCGATGCGGCGCCGCCTTCGGAGAACGGCTGTGAATAGACCTTGCCGTGGCGAACGATGCGCTCGTAGTGCACCGCGCGGTGCGCCTCCTGGTCGGCCCGCTCGGCGGCGGTCAAGCCCAGCGACTCGGCCACAGGGCCGGCCCACAGCGTGGCACACGCATGCATGTTGAACGACAGCGCCGTGGCGCCGCAGTGGCGGCCCAGCTCTGCGGCCACCAGCATGAAAGACGTGAAATCGGCGCCCAGGCCGCCACGCTCAGTCGGCACGCACAGCGCAAGCAACCCACTTTCGCGCAAGTCGCGGTAATTCTCGACCGGGAAGCTGGCGTCGCGGTCATGCTCTGCCGCCCGCGGCGCAAAGCGGGTGCGGCCCAGTTCGGCCGCCAGGGCCACCAGCTCGCGCTGGCGCGGGGTCAACAGCGCCGGGTCGCCGGCGATGTGGGAAGTGGCGTGCGTGGAAATGGTCATCGAAGTCCCCTGGTCAAGGCCTTCTCACAGGATTTCACCGAGCAACCGGTAGTGGCCGGCCTGGAAGACCAGCGGCGACAAGGCGGCTTCATGCGTGTTTTCGACCTGCCCGATGAACAGCACGTGGTCGCCCACCGTCTGCTGGCTGTGCAGCGCGCACTCGAAGACCGCCGTACAGCCGGTGAGCACCGGCGCGCCGCCGGCGCCGTCGGACCATTGGCCTTCGGCAAAGCGGTCCGCCACGGCACTGGCGAACCGGCGCGACAGGTTGACCTGCGCCTCCGACAGCACGTTTATCGCGAAATGGCTGGCTTGCTGAAAGGCCGGCAGCGCCGGGCTGGCGCAGCGCAGCGACCACAGCACCAGCGGTGGGTCCAGCGAGAGCGAGTTGAAGGAGTTGGCGGTCAGACCGACGGCCTGGCCTCGCGCATCGCGACAGGTGGCGATGGTCACGCCGGTGGTGAATCGACCGAGCGCATTGCGCAAGGTCTTGACGTCGATCGGTAACATTTGCCCGCGATGGTAGGCCCAAACCGGGGCGTCCAAGCGCAGGGGCCCTAACTCGACGGGGCCGCGCAGCGGTGCTCGTTCACGCCCAGAGCGAGCGCCCCGCCCACCACCCCAGGCCGGCAAAGGCCAACGCGCCCAGTACATGGGCCAGGGTGTGCACCAGCGCGACGCCCGGCTCGCCGCGCACCAGCAGCGCCAGCGATTCGGCCGAAAAGGCCGAGAAGGTGGTCAGCCCGCCCAGGCCACCCGTCACCAGCAGCAGTCGCAGCGACTCGTTCGGGTGGCGCTCGAAGGCGACCAGGGCGAAGCCGATCAGCAGCCCGCCGACACAGTTGACCGCCAGGGTGCCCAGCACGAACGGCAAGGCCAGCGGGTTCAGCCACAGGCTGATGCGCCAGCGCAGCAACGAGCCGATGGCGCCGCCGAGGGCGACGGCCAGAGCGTGCATCCAACCGGCCTGCATCGGGTCAGGCGCTGGCGTTGCTGGCGAAACTGCCCCAGCGCGCCAGCGCGGCATCGTCACTGACGCGGGCGTCGACCCAGTGGGCACCCTCGGGCGTTGTTTCTTTCTTCCAGAACGGCGCCTGGGTCTTCAGGTAGTCCATCAGGAACTCACAGGCCTGGAACGACTCGCCACGGTGGGGCGAGGTGACGGCCACGAACACGATCTGGTCGCCCGGTTGCAGCAGGCCAACACGATGAATCACCCGCGCCGCGCGGATCTTGAAGCGCGCCATTGCCGCGTCGATCATCGCCTCGATGGCCTGCTCGGTCATGCCGGGGTAGTGCTCCAGCTCCATCGTCTGGACGCCTTGGCCGTCATTGCGGTCGCGCACCGTGCCCACGAAGCTGGCAACGGCGCCGACCCCCAGGTCGCCTGCACGCAGGCGCGCCATCTCCGCACCGGCGTCGAAGTCGGCAGTCTGGATGGTGACGCGCGGCGTGCTCATCGCCCGAACCTCAGCCACCGGTGACGGGGGGGAAGAACGCCAGCTCGTCACCGTCTGCCAGCGCAGCCGATTCGTCGCACAGCGTCTGGTTCAGCGCCGCGCGCAACGCCTTGTGGCGCGCCAGGCTGGTGTCGAACGGCGCGCCACGGGCGATCAGCTGGTTGCGCGCATCGGCCACCCGGCTGCCCTCGGGCAACTCGAGTTGCTCCTGTGAACCGAGGGCCTCGCGCAGCGAGGCAAAGAAGCGCAAGCGAACTTTCATCGCTTCAACCTCAGGCGCCAACGAGCATGGACAGCGGCAGGAAGCGCACCGTATCGCCCTTGGCAATCGCCTGACCGGGCGGGTTGTCGACCAGGCCGTCGGCCCAGACGGCCGAGGTCAGCACGCCGGAACTCTGGTTGGCGAACAACGCCAGTTCGCCCTGCTCGTTCAACCGTACGCGAAGAAACTCGCGCCGCTTGTCGGGCTTGGGCCAGTCGAAGCCGGCCGGCAACGGCAACCCTCGCGGCAATGCCGATGGCAAGCCTTGCAACGCCCGCAGCACCGGTGCCACCGCCAGCAGGAAGGTGACGAAACTGGACACCGGGTTGCCCGGCAAGCCGATGAAGAGCGCTTCGCCCTTCTCGCGGTGCACCGCACCAAAGGCCAGGGGCTTGCCCGGCTTGATGGCCATTTGCCAAAGGTCCAGCCGGCCTTCGGCCTGCACGGCGGGCTTCAGATGGTCTTCTTCGCCCACCGAAACGCCGCCCGAGGTGATGATCAGGTCGTTGCCCTGCGCGGCGCGGCGCAGCGCCTCGCGCGTCGCCTCGAGCTTGTCGGGCACGATGCCGAGGTCATCGACCTCGCAGCCTGCCGCCTCGAGCAGCGCACGCAAGGTGAAGCGGTTGGAGTTGTAGATCGCGCCCGGCGGCAACGGGTCGCCCGGCATCACCAGCTCGTCGCCGGTGGAAAACAGCGCGACGCGCGGGCGGCGCAGCACCTGCAGCGTGGCCGCGCCGACCGACGCCGCCAGGCCCAGCGCCTGCGGCGTCAGCCGCGTGCCGGCGGCCAGCACCGTGCTGCCGTGCACAACGTCTTCGCCGCGGCGGCGGATCCATTGCCCCGCCTCGACCGGGCCGGTGACGCGGACGCGGGCCCGCTCTTCGGGCGCGTCGATGGCCAGCGGTTCGCACTGCTCTTGCATCACCACCGTGTCCGCACCGGGCGGAATGGGCGCGCCGGTGAAGATGCGGGCGGCCGTGCCGGCCTCCAGCGGCTTGCCGACAGCACCGGCGGCACTGCGCTGGCTGACCGGCAGCACGACGTCGGGTGACAGATCAGCGAAGCGCAGCGCGAAGCCGTCCATCGAGCTGTTGTCGGCCGGCGGCACGTCGAGCGACGAGACCACCGGCGCGGCCAGCACGCGGCCCAGGGTCTGGGCCGTGGGCAGGTCTTGCGAGTCGGCGATGCGCCGGGCGCTGGCCACTTCGACCAAGCGGGCAAGCGCCTCGTCGAGCGGCATCAGCGGGGGTTTGGGCGAAGAAATGGTGGGTTCAGCCATGGCAAGCCGCAGCGTACATGCAAGCCCCGCGGCGTGTCACGCCGCCAGGCCGGTGTGCTGCGCGATGTAGGTTTTTACGCGGGCAACATCCGGTGTCATCACGGTGAAACGCTTGGGCAGCGCCTCGATGCCGTCCAGCCCTGCTGGCCGCTCGGGCTCGCGGCCCAGCGCCTCGCGGATGGTCTCGGCAAACTTGGCCGGCAGTGCCGTTTCCAGCACGAGCATCGGCACGCCGGGCTCAACCCGCTCGGCCGCCACTTTCACGCCGTCGGCGGTGTGGGTGTCGATCATCGTGCCGTGCTTTTCCCAGCTGCTGCGGATCGTGGCCAACCGGTCAGCGTGGGTGCTGCGGCCGGACTGGAAGCCGAAACGGGCAATGCGTGCGAACTCGTCGGCCGACAGGCTGAAGGCGCCCTCGCGGTCGATCTGGGTGCTGAACAACTCGCGGGTACGGGCGCCGTCGCGGCCCAGCAGATCGAACACGAAACGCTCGAAGTTCGAGGCCTTCGAGATGTCCATCGACGGGCTGGAGGTCTCGTGCGTCTCGGCGCCCTTGCGCACCCGGTAGGTGCCGGTGCGGAAGAACTCGTCGAGCACGTCGTTCTCGTTGGTCGCGACCACCAGGTGCTTGATCGGCAGGCCCATCATGCGCGCGACGTGGCCGGCGCAGACATTGCCGAAGTTGCCCGACGGCACGGTGAAGCTGACTTTTTCTGCGTTCGACTTCGTGGCCTGGAAGTAGCCGGCGAAGTAGTAGACGACCTGCGCCAACAGCCGCGCCCAGTTGATCGAATTGACCGTGCCGATCTTCTGCGCACGCTTGAAGCCTAAGTCGTTCGACACCGCCTTGACGATGTCTTGCGCATCGTCGAACACGCCTTCGACCGCGATGTTGTGGATGTTCTCGTCCTGCAGGCTGAACATCTGCGCCTGCTGGAACGGACTCATGCGGCCGTTCGGGCTGAGCATGAAGACACGCACCCCGCGCTTGCCGCGCATCGCGTACTCGGCGGCGCTGCCGGTGTCACCCGACGTCGCGCCGAGGATGTTCAGCTGCTCGCCGCGCCGGCCGAGTTCGTACTCGAACAGGTTGCCGAGCAACTGCATCGCCATGTCCTTGAAGGCCAGCGTCGGGCCGTTGGACAGGGCTTCGATGAACAGACCCGTTTCGCCGAGCTTGCGCACCGGCACGATGGCATCGGTGCCGAACACCGCCTTGGTGTAGGTCTTGGCGGTCAGCGCCTTCAGGTCGGCGGCCGGGATGTCGTCGATGTAGAGCGACAGGATCTCGAAGGCCAGGTCGGCGTACGACAGACCGCGCCATTTGGACAGCGTGGCATCGTCGACCTGGGGGTACGCGGCCGGCAGGTACAGACCGCCGTCCGGTGCCAGGCCTTCAAGCAGGATTTCGCAGAAACGCCTGGGCGTGGGGTCACCACGGGTGCTGAGGTAGTGCATGGCCATCAGGCGAGCTCCTCCTTGCGGATCGAAACGATCGGCGCCTGCACGCTGGACAGCGCCTGCATCTTCGCCTGCGCATCGCGCATGCGGCCCTCGACCGTGTCGTGGGTCAGGATGATCAGGTCGGTCGACTTCTCGCCTTCGGCCGACTCGCGCTGCAGCACGGCGTCGATCGAGATGTCGTGCTCGGCGAGGATCGTGGTGATCTTCGACAGCACCCCCGCTTCGTCGGCCACCCGCAGTCGCAGGTAGAAGGCGGTCACCACCTGCGAAATCGGCAGGATCGGCGTGTCGGCCATCGCATCGGGCTGGAAGGCCAGGTGCGGCACGCGGTGGTCGGGGTCGGCCGTGTGCAGGCGGGTGATGTCGACCAGGTCGGCGACCACGGCCGAAGCGGTGGGTTCCGAGCCAGCGCCCTTGCCGTAGTACAGCGTGGTGCCGACGGCGTCGCCCTGCACCACCACCGCGTTCATCGCGCCTTCGACATTGGCGATCAGGCGCTTGGCCGGCACCAGCGTCGGGTGCACGCGCAGCTCGATGCCCTGCTCGCGGCGTTTCGTGATGCCCAGCAGCTTGATCCGGTAGCCCAGTTGCTCGGCATATTTGATGTCGGTCGATGACAGCTGCGTGATGCCCTCGACATGGGCCTTGTCGAACTGCACCGGCACACCGAAAGCGATCGCGCTCATGATCGTCGCCTTGTGCGCGGCGTCGACACCTTCGATGTCGAAGGTCGGGTCGGCCTCGGCGTAGCCCAGGCGTTGCGCTTCTTTCAGCACGGTGGCGAAGTCCAGCCCCTTGTCGCGCATCTCGCTGAGGATGAAGTTCGTCGTGCCGTTGATGATGCCGGCGATCCACTCGATGCGGTTGGCGGTCAGGCCTTCACGCAGCGCCTTGATGATCGGGATGCCACCGGCCACGGCCGCTTCGAAACCCACCATCACGCCCTTGGCATGGGCCGCTGCGAACACCTCGGTGCCGTGGATCGCGATCAGCGCCTTGTTGGCGGTCACCACATGCTTGCCGGCCGCAATGGCCTCCATCACCAGCGTCTTCGCGATGCCGGTGCCGCCGATCAGTTCGATGACGATGTCGATGTCCGGATTGGCAATGATCTCGCGCGCATCGGCCACGATGTCGGTCTGGGTGCCGACGATGGCACGGGCGCGCTCGAGATCGCGGCGCGACACGACGGTCAGCTCAATGCCACGGCCGGCCCGGCGGAAGATTTCTTCCTGGTTGCGCTGGAGCACATGGAACACGCCGCTGCCGACGGTGCCCAGGCCCATGAGGCCGACTTGAATCGGTTTCATTCAGGTATCACCTTGTGTTGTGTCTCTCGGATCGATCTGTCGGGGTTCACTCTCGTGGGGTGATGCGATGCCCTGGTCTGGCGGTCCCACAGCCACGGGTGGTGGCATGCGGAGCCGGCGCTCAAGGGCCGGGTGGTTTGCCCCCGGCCGTGACGATGGTTGGCAGGGTCCAGGCCCCGCCAGCCGCCACCAGCTTGCACATGCCGGTGGTGGATGAACTCGTGTGGACGAAACTGTGGCCGTCCCAGGTCGACTCGTCGGCGCTCCCAGGCGCCGGCGGCACGTGATAGGCAGCCAACGATTGGCGGCTCATACAGGCATCATCAAGCGGCATGCCGCTTGCGGTAGTGCTCGAGGAAGCGGGCGATGCGACCCACGGCCTCGGTCAGGTCGTCGGTGTTCGGCAGGAACACCAGACGGAAGTGATCGGGCGCCGACCAGTTGAAGCCGGTTCCCTGCACGATCAGCACCTTTTCCTCGGCCAGCAGCTCGTACGCGAACTGCTGGTCGTCATCGATCGGGTAGACCTTCGGATCCAGCCTCGGGAACATGTACAGCGCAGCACTCGGTTTGACGACGCTGACGCCGGGAATCTGGGAGAGCAACGAATAGGCCAGGTCGCGCTGGCGCGCCAGCCGGCCACCGGGCGCGACCAGGTCCTTGATGCTCTGGTAGCCACCGAGCGCCGTCTGGATCGCCAATTGGCCCGGCGTGTTGGCGCACAAGCGCATCGAGGCCAGCATGTTCAGGCCCTCGATGTAGTCGGTCGCGTGGCGCTTGTCGCCCGAAACCACCATCCAGCCGGCGCGGTAGCCGCAGGCGCGGTAGTTCTTCGACAAGCCGTTGAAGGTCAGGCACAGCACGTCGTCCGCCAGCGAGGCGATGCTGGTGTGGATCAACCCGTCGTAAAGCGTCTTGTCGTAGATCTCGTCGGCGAACACGATCAGCTGGTGCTGGCGCGCGATCTCGACAATGCCCTGCAACACCTCGACCGGGTACAGCGCACCGGTCGGGTTGTTCGGGTTGATGATGACGATGGCCTTGGTGCGCGGCGTCACCTTGGCGCGCATGTCGGCCAAGTCGGGCATCCAGCCTGAGCCCTCGTCGCAGTGGTAGTGCACCGGCGTGCCGCCGGACAGAGCCACCACGGCGGTGTACAGCGGGTAGTCGGGCGACGGGATCAGCACCTCGTCGCCGGCGTCGAGCAGCGCGTTCATGCTCATCGCGATCAGCTCGGAGGCGCCATTGCCGAGATAGACGTCGTCGACAGTCACGCCGGCGATCTGCTTTTCCTGGCAGTAATGCACCACGGCTTTTCGGGGTGCGAACAGGCCCTTGGAATCGGTGTAACCGGCCGCATGTGGGAGATTGCGGATCATGTCCTGCACGATCTCGTCCGGCGGCTCCAGGCCGAATGCGGCCACATTGCCGATGTTCAGCTTGATGATCTTGTGGCCCTCGTCCTCCATCTGGCGCGCTTTGTCCAGCACGGGGCCACGGATGTCGTAGCCGACGTTGGCGAGCTTGCTGGACTTGGCAATGGGCTTCAAACCGGAAACTCCTCAGCGGCACAAGCAGCGCGTCGACCTCTCTGAAAGGTCATGCTGCGCCGCAATACGTACAATTTAACCATAGGCTTTTCGCGGCATAGGGCGCGTTCGCGCCTTGCGTTCAAGGCCAGGGAGCACGATGAAATTCCAACCGGATCACCTCGATGGCGTGAATGCCATTTCGAAGCTGGAAGCGGGCCGCCTCTGGGTGCACGGCACTGCGTTCGAAACCAGCGTGCTGGTGCCCTGGCGCGGCGAGGTGCAGGCCTGGCCGGTCGACAGCGCCGCCGCGCTTCAGCCGGCCCATTTCGAGGCCATCGTCGGCTTTGCGCCGGAACTGGTGATCTTCGGCAGCGGTGATCAGCACCGCTTCGTCTCGCCGGCGCTCTACCGGGCGTTGATCGAGCGCCGCATCGGTGTCGAGACCATGGACACGGCCGCCGCCTGCCGCACCTTCAACGTGCTGGCGAACGAAGGCCGCAAGGTATTGGGCGCCTTCGTGATGGACAAGGCGAGGTCGGCCATTTCCTAGCCCACGGGGGTAAGCCCGGACGCGAGGAAAACCTCACACTTCAATTTATAATCGCGGGCTATGCCTCCCAGGGGCGCCCGCATAAGACACCACCCTCATGACGCCAGCCCTCAACAAACCCCTGCCGGAACTTGAAGCGCAAGCCACCGGAGGCGTGAAATTCACCCACCAGGCCTTCAAGGGTCAAGCCATCGTGCTGTACTTCTACCCGAAGGACAATACACCCGGCTGCACCACCGAGGCGATGCAGTTCCGCGATCAGCACAAAGAATTCGTGAAAGCCGGCGCGGTGGTGTTCGGCGTGTCCCGCGACAACATGGCTTCGCACGACAAGTTCAAGCAAAACCTTGAACTGCCGTTCGAGTTGATCGCCGACACC
>Ga0307515_10001486_pt1 | contig 52655 bp, 32 predicted proteins | sample 17_EM_MG_FD_194513 | JGI IMG/M metagenome (GOLD analysis project Ga0307515, IMG submission 194513) | Populus trichocarpa ectomycorrhiza microbial communities from riparian zone in the Pacific Northwest, United States - 17_EM | ecosystem: Host-associated > Plants > Roots > Unclassified | place...
CCGGTCGCGCTGCCCCCGGCGTCGCGCCGCGAGGAGGTCCGCACCGCGGTGCTCGCCGCCGCGGCCGGCGGCCCTGCGCAGCGCCCGGCGCGCCGCGCGTGGCTCGGCCCCGCGATCGCAGGCGCCGCCGCCGCCGGGATCGCCGGCTACCTCGCGATCTCGCGCGCGGCCTCGCCGCCACCACCGCCGCACCACGCGCACGGCAGCGTGCGGCCGCACCCCGGCGCGCGCTATCTGGTCAGCTCGATCGGTCCCGACGAGGTCATCCAGCTCAGCGACGGCGCGATCGACGTCGACGTCGAGCCGCTGCACCCCGGCGAGCGGTTCCGCGTGCTGGTCGGCGGCGACGAGATCGAGGTCCGCGGCACGGCGTTCACCGCGATCGCGCGCGGCGGGCACCTGACCGACGTCGCGGTCGCGCACGGCCGCGTCGACCTGACGCCGGATCGCGGCGCGCGGTCGACGATCGCCACCGGCCAGGTGTGGCACACCGCCATCGCCTCGGCTCCGGTCGATCGAGTCCCGGCGCCTCCGCCGCCCCGCCCGGCACGCGGGGTCGCCCTGCCTGCCGCGGATGCGCCGCCTCGCGACGCGCCGACCGCGGTATCCTCGCTGCCTCGCGTCACCGTCGCACCGCGCGACGCCTCGACGGCGGCTCCGTCCCGGCCTCGCGTCGTGGCCGCGCCGCGTCGCGACGAGCCCGCGCCCGTGCCGCCCGCCGGCCGCTCGCCGGAGGAGGTCTCGTACGACGACGCCTGGGCGGCGCTGCGCACCGGCGACTTCCCGCGCGCCGCGACCGGGTTCACGCGTGTCATGCTGCTCGCCCCAGACGGCCCGCTCGCCGAGGACGCGAGCTTCTGGCGTCCCGTCGCCCTGGCGCGCGGCCAGCGCAGCGCCGAGGCGGTCTCGGCGTTCCGCGATTTCCTCGACGGCCACGCGCGGTCGTCGCGCGCGGGCGAGGCCAGCGCGATGCTCGGCTGGCTGTTGATCGACGCCCGCGCCTACGACGAGGCCGCCCGCCGGTTCGACGCCGCGATCGGCGACGCCAGCCCCGCGGTTCGCCAGAGCGCGAAGGCCGGGCTCGACGCGCTCGCGACGCGCAAGCGCTGAGCTCGCCGGTTGCCGGACCGGTCAGCGCGCCTCGATCGGCCAGATCCGCCAGCTCACGCCGCCGTCGCTGTCGCGCACGACCAGCGCGAGCTGTCCGGCCATCGGATCGTCGGCCTCGACCCGCAGGTATGCGGACGGGAGGTCGAAGTCGTGCATCGTGCCGCACGACGATAGCCAGGTGACGTCGTAGCGCTGGTCGTCGAGCGCGATCGACAGCGGGATGTCGCGCAGCGCTGCGACGACGACCGCCGGCGCGGTGGCGGTCGCGCGATCGATCTCGATGCTGGTCATCGCCGGGTTCGCGGCCGTGGCGCCCAGCCAGACGGTCTTGGTGGCGCGCAGCGCGCCGTAGCCGACCTGGATGCGGAGCGGGACCAGCGCATCGCCGGCGAGCCCGAGCTGGCCGCGCGCCTGCGCGAGCTGGTCGGCGCTCGGCGCGGTGACGGTCCAGCGCGCGCCGTCGTGGCCGACCGCTGCGGCGAGGGCGGCGGGCGATACCACGGTCACCTCGTCGGGCGCGCGCTCGAGGGCCGGCGCGCCCTTGAACCCGACCAGCCCGTCGACCACGGCCTGCTCGCCAGCGGCGACCCGCGGCGGGGTCGCGCGCACCGCGATGATGCGATCGTGGTCGAGCTGCCACGGCGGATCGGTGTCATCGGTGCAGCCGGCGAGCGCGGCCGCGGCCAGGCACAGCGCTGCCGCTCTCACAGCACACCTCGCAGGCCGAACGACGGCAGGAGCGGCAGCGACTTGAAGGCCGAGCGCTGCGTGAAATCATAGTTGTAGAAATAGGTCACGACACTCTCGTTCATGTAGACGTTCTGGACATCGAGGAATGCGGTCAGCGCGGTCGGCCCCCAGCTCCACGAGTAGTCGACGCGCAGGTCGAGCTGGTGGTGCATCGGCGCGCGCTCGGAGTTCACGGCGCCGTAGGTCGGCATGTAGACGTTGCGATCGCTGTCGAGCACGGCGCCGGTGGCCGGGGTGAACGGCAGCCCCGAGTACAGCTGAAACCGGCCGCCGAGCTGCCAGCGGCCGTGCTTCCAGCTCGCCGCGGCGTTGAGGCTGTGCGGCTGATCGAAGTCGAACAGCCGGCGGTCCATACCCGGGTGATCGACGCGCGTCGAGTGCGAGTACGAGTAGCTGAGCCAGCCGAACCACGGGCCGCCGCGGTAGGTCGCGAGCAGCTCGGCGCCGGACGTGGTGCCGGCGCCGTCGTTGGTCAGCGTGCCGTCGGCGGCGTGCACGATCATGTGGCTGCGGTCGGTGTAGTAGACCGAGCTCTGCACGCGGACACCCTCGCGCGGCTCGTAGGTCAGCCCCGCGATCGCCTGCGCCGATCGCTCGGACAGGAGACTCCCGGTCAGCACCTCGGACTGGTACTCGGGCGGCCGGCTGAACAGGCCGCCGGACAGCCGGGCGGTCAGCGCGTACGGCAGCTTGACCTGCAGCTCGCCGCGCGGCTGGATCGCGACCTCGCGCGAGCGGCCATAGACATCGGTCCGCACGCCGGCGGTGACGCGGACCTGCGGGATCACGTTGGCCGCGAGCGAGGTCCACGCCGCGGCGTCGGGCATCCAGATCACGCCCTGGAACCTGGTCGTCGTGTCCTTGTTGTCCATCGCCGGCGGCGGCTCGCCCTCGCGCGGCTCCGCGCCGACCGCCACGTCGACGTCGGCGCGCGTGATCTGCGACTCGGCGCCGGCGCGCCACACCACATCGGTCAGCCCGGCCGCGGACGCCGCGGTCCGCGCCACCTCGACCCGCGGCGTCACCATCGGGTAGCTATAGATGATGCGCTGGTACAGCCCGTTGCTGGCATCGAACTCGGGGAACATCCCCGACAGCGCGAGTTTCGCCGACCACGGTCCGTCGTGGTACTGCGCCGACGCGGTGGCGCGCAGGTAACGGGTGTGGTTGTAGAACCGCTTCGCCGCGGCATCGGCGCTCTTCGAGGACACCAGCTCGAGCAGATCGTCGGAGCCGAGCGCCGACAGCGTGAGCTGCCACCGCGCCGACAGCTCGTGATCGATGCGGAGCTGACCATCGTAGTACCTGGGCACCGTGGTCAGCGACAGGTCCGCGCTGTCCGGGATCAGCGACGGCAGCACCAGATCGATCGTCGAGCGCCGCAGCCCGAGCATGTAGCGCGTGTGCGCGCCGGCCGTGCCCTGCGCGATCAGCCCGCCGTCGATCAGCGAGATCTCGGCCTGGGTGCTGCGCCGGTTGCTGCCCGGCCGCGTGGTCAGGTCGATGATCCCCGACGACGCACGACCGAACGCGACATCGAAGCCGCCCGGGATGTAGTCGAGCGACTCGATGGTCTCTGCCGGCAGCACCGCACGAAACCCGATGTTGTGAAACAGCACCGGGACCTCGAAGCCGTCGATCATCACCTTGGAATCCTGCGGCGACGCGCCGCGGATCACCACGCCGGAGTAGCCGAGCGGGACCTGGAGGTTGACCACGCCCGGCATCGCGGTCAGCGCGCGGACGACGTCGCCGCCCGCGCCGGGGATGCGCTGCAGCTCGCCGCGATCCAGCTTGGCCGCGCCCGGCGCCGCTGCCGGCGCCTCGCCCTGGATCTCGATGGTCTCGGCGCTGCTGCCGGCCGCGAGCAGGACGACGTCGTCGAGCGCGTCACCGGTGACGCTGGCGAACCCGGCGTCGTAGCCGTCGCGATCGACGATCAGCGACGCGCCGAGCGGCGCCGAGATCCGGAACTTGCCCTCGCCATCGCTGGTCACCGGGGCTGCGCCCTCGAGGGTCACGCGGGCGCCGGCGACCGGCTTGCCGAACGCGTCGGTCACGCGACCGGCGACGGCGATGGCCGGCGGTGCCGTGGCCGCCACGCCGGTGGTCGCATCGGGGGTCGGATCCGGCGCCGCCGGCTGGGCGGCGGCCGTCGCCGAGAACGCGAATCCGGCGAGCGCTGCGATCAGCGTGCCGGTCCGGGCGCGCGTCGCGCGGCCCGCTTGAACAGATGCCTGCATCATGAGTCCTTGCACGCCCACGGGACCTGGCCCGGATCAGGGTGTACGACTTGTCTCCGGCGCGGCGCGGGCCGTTCAATGGAAAATGCGCGCCGGCGATGCGAGGCTCTGGCGGAGCTCGGCGGCGCGGTCGCGATCGCGGCGGTCCGCGTCAGCGCCCAGGCTGTCGATCAGGCGCAGCGCGGCGCGCAGCGACGCGGCCGCCGCGGCGCCCTGGCCGACCTGGCGCTGGACCTCGGCGATCGCAGCGTGATCCTCGGCGAGCGCGCGCTTGAGCTCGGGGTTCGCAGGACTCGCAGCCACCAGCGAGGTCCGGATCACATTGGCGAGCCCGTACGCCGCCAGCGCGTCGGCGAACCGCCGCTGCTCCGCGAGGTGGCGTGCGACGCTCTCGTGCGCCAGCGCCGTGCTGGCCTGCCGGCTGAGGTTGCTCGGATCTCGCGCGCCGAGCGACATCATCAGATCGAGCATCGCGCGCGCGTGGCGCAGCGCGGCGCCGGTATCGCGCTGCTTGCTCGCGAGCTCCTCGAGCTTGCCCTCGGTGATCGCGATCGCTTCGACGTGATCGGCGTTGCTGGGATCCCTGGCCGCGAGCTGCCGGTAGATCGCGAGGTTTGCCTCGAAGCTGTCGCGCGCGGTCGCGAGCTCGCCGCGGTCCAGCGCCTGCTCGCCGATCCGCTCGGCGGCGACCGCGACGTCGTGCTGGCGCTCGAGGTTCATCGGATCGAGATCGAGCAAGCGCCGGCGGGTCGCCAGCGAGCGCTGGAACAGCGCGATCGCCTCGTCCCGGTGACCCAGCTTGACCTGCGCGTCGCCGACGCGGAGCTCTAGCACGGCCAGATCGCGCTGCCATTGCTTGTTCGATGGATCGGACGCGACCATCTGCTCGGCGAGCTCGACCATCTCGCGGTTGCGATCGAGCGCCGCCTGGGCGTTGCCGCTCGCGAGCTCGGCGGTGGCCAGCTTGGCCATCGCGAAGATCAGCTCCCATCGCCGCCTGGGGTTCGGCGACCCGGCGACGACCGTCCGGGCGCTGGCGACCGCCGCGGCGTAGCTGGCCAGCGCCCCGCGTACATCGCCCCGCGCGCGTGCGACATCGCCGAGCCGGCCCTGCGCATCGGCGAGCCCGGCCAGGCCGCGCGGGTGCTCCGGGTGCGCCTTGACCAGCGCGTCGTAGCTGCGCAGCGCGGCCGTGTATTCCACGAGCGCGCCGGGCAGGTCGCCGGTCTGCTCGAGGACGATCCCGATCCTCGTGTGACTGAACCCGTCCCCGAAGCGCAGGCGCGGATCATCGGGATACGCGGCCAGCCGCCGCTGGGCGAGCGCGAGCGCGTCGCGGAACAGCGCCAGCGCCGCCGCGGCATCGCCCTGCAGCTGGACGAACTGTCCGAGCTTGTAGTGGAGCTCGATGCGCTCGCGATCGTGATCGAGCGAGGCTCCGGCCGGCTGGACGCCGGTCAGCGCGCTGCGCAGCTCGGCGATCGCCGGCGCGAGCTTGCCCTTGACCGCGAGCGCCTCGCCGAGCTTGCGGTGGGCGATCACCGCGCCGATACCGACCGGCTCGCCGCGCGACGCGACGCGGTCGTAGTAGTCGACGGCCTTGCGCGCCGGCTGCTCGACCAGATCGATCCGGCCGACGTCGTCGAGCTGGTTCGCCAGGTCGGACACGACGAAGCCGACCATGTCGTCGGCCTCGCCGCGGTGGACCTCGCTGAGCTCGTGCTGCGCGGTGGCCAGGTCGCGCTCATCGAGGATCCGCCGGACTCCGATCACCGACAGCGCCGCGATCACGACCGCGGCGATCGCGGCCGCCGCGACCACCGCGCGGTGGCGTCCGATCCACCGCCGGATCAGCTCGACCCGCGAGTAGCGATAGGCGCCCACCAGCTGACCGGTCTGGAACCGGCGGAGCTCGTCGGCGATCGCCCGGCCGCTGGCGTAGCGGTCGCGGGGGTCGCGCGCCATCGCCCGCTCGACGATCGCGACCAGATCGGGCGGCAGGTGGCGCTCGCGTCGGTTGACCGGATCCGGAGGTCCGGCGCGAACGGCGTCGAGCGTCGACTCCGCGCGCACGGCCTCGTAGGGCGGCGCGCCGGCGAGCACGTGATAGAGCAGCGCACCGATCGCGTAGACGTCGGCGCGCTCGTCGGCCGGCTCGCCGCGCGCCTGCTCGGGCGGCATGTAGCGCGGCGTCCCCAGCACCGAGCCTGCGACGGTCTCGCCGACCACCGGCGTGTCCGGGCCGGCCGCGAGGTCGTCGCCGTCGAGATCCTTCGCGAGCCCCCAGTCGATCACGACGGTCTCCCCGAACTCGCCGACGATCACGTTGCGGGGCTTGAGGTCGCGGTGGATGATCCGGTGCTCGTGGGCATACGCGACCGCGTCGGCGACCGCGATCACGTTGGCCAGCAGCGCGAGGCGGCCCGCGAGCGACGGCGCGAGCGCGAGGCACTGGTCGAGCGAGCGGCCATGGACGAGGCGCATCGCATAGAACGGCTCTCCCGACGGCCAGCGGCCGGCCTCGTGGACGGTGACGATCGATGGATGCTCGAGCCGCGCGGTCAGCAGCGCCTCGCGCTCGAACCGCGAGCGCAGCGACGGCGTGCTGGTGATCAGCTCCTTGATCGCGACGCGGCGGCCGAGCCGGCGATCACGCGCCGTGCTGACCGCGCCCATGCCGCCCTGGGTCAGCGGACAGCGATCGCGGTAGCGATCGGGATCGATCGTCGCGAGCTCGGGGGCCGGCGGCGCGTCACCGCCCCGATCGTCCGCGACCACGGTCGGCGCCACCGTGACGGTCGCCACCGGCGTTCCAGCTTGCTCCACCATCATTGCTGATCATAGGGGAGCGAACCGGTCGTGGCGAGCCAATGGTAGCCAATGGTAAAGTGCTGTCGCTTGGAGAGCACGCTCACCCTGAAGCAGCGCGACCAGCCCGCCGCGCGGCGGAGCGGGTGGCTCCGGGTCGTGCATCCGGGCGCGTGTTCGATCGAGCTGTGCGAGACGCGCACCGTGATCGGCCGGACACCGTCGGGGCCGCTGTCGCATCCGACCGTGTCGCGCCAGCACTTCGTGGTCGAGTGGGATCCGGAGATCGCGCGGTTTGTCGGCGAGGACCTCGGGAGCAAGAACGGGACCTGGGTCGACGGTGTCGCGCTCGCCTCGAGCCGGCGCGCGCTCGACGACGGCGCCGTGGTCCGGCTCGGCGAGACCGTGCTCGTCGTCGAACTCGACGTGACTCCCGGCGACGGCGGGGACGCCAGCGAGGCCATCCCCGGCGATGCGTCGGCCACCCGCAGGTTGCGGGTCCAGGTCGCCACCGCTGCGCGCGACCCGTCGCCGGTGCTGCTGCTCGGCGAGACCGGCGTCGGCAAGGAGCGGATCGCGGCCGAGCTCCACCGGCTGAGCGGCCGCGCCGGCCCGTTTCGCGCGATCAACTGCGCCGAGCTCACGCCCGAGCTGGTGGAGAGCCAGCTGTTCGGTCACGCCCGCGGGTCGTTCACCGGTGCGCTCCGCGATCACGCCGGCGTGTTTCGCAGCGCGGAGCATGGCACGCTGCTGCTCGACGAGATCGGCGAGTTGCCGCCGGCGCTGCAGCCCAAGCTGCTGCGCGTCCTCCAGGAGCACGAGGTGCTGCCGGTCGGCGAGCCGCAAGCGGTCGCGATCGACGTTCGCGTGATCGCGGCGACCAACCGCGATCTGCCCGCGCTGATCGAGACCGGCGGCTTCCGCCGCGACCTCTACGCGCGGCTCGCGTTCTGGGAGCTGCGCGTGCCGCCGCTGCGCGCGCGTCGCGCCGATGTGATGCCGTGGCTTGCGCGCCTGTACGACCAGTGGTGGGCGCGCCGAGCCGGCGCGCCGCCGGCTCCGCTGGTGTTCGAAGCCACGGCGGTCGAGGCGATCCTCCTGGCGCCGTGGCCCGACAACCTCCGGGGCCTCGACCGCCTCGTCCACCGCCTCGCGTCGCAGCCGCGCGCGACGATCTGCGAGGCCGATCTCGAGCTCGGCGCGCCGCCCGCGCCTCCGCCGATCGCAGCGAAGCCGCGGCCGCCGGTGCCCACCGCCGACGAGCTACGCGCGGCGCTGGCGGCGCACAACGGCAGCATCCGCGCAGTCGCCAAGCACTACGGCCGCGATCGCAAGCAGATCTATCGCTGGCTCAAGGAGCTCGAGCTCGAATGACGAGGCTCGCACGCTTCAATACCAGCCGTGCTTGTCCCAGAACTTCCTCGCGCCTGCCCAGCCGTGACGGTTGTCCTGGACATAGCGATTCGCTGCGTCGTATTGCTTCGCGAAGTCGGTGGATTCGTAGTCATCGCCCATGTAGTGCTTGCGATTGACGATGAGCATCTGGAACGCACCGAACGCCGAGCTGTGGTTTCCTTCGGTGCCGTCGCCCTTGCCTTTGGAATGGAGGTGTCCCGCATCGGTCTTGCCGTTGGATTCCTTCATCATGATGTAGCGGGCGTCCGCCGGGATGGTCTCGGGAGTCACGGTCGCGGTCGCGGTCGCGGTCGTCGTCGCGGTCGTCGTCGCGGTCGTCGAGGTCGCGGTCGTCGAGGTCGCAGTCGCGAACCCGGGCGGTGGCGCTCGGCCGGCGTCCTTGGTCGGGTCCTTGCTGTCGCCGGCTGCGACCCAGGACTGGCCCACTCCGTTGGCATCCGGTCGCACGGTGACCTTGTCGAGTCCGCGGATCTCCTTGGCCTGGGTCGCGGTGACGGTGACCGTGCTGCCGTTGGTCATGTGAACCTCGACGTTGCTGGCCTGGATGTGGGATCCGGTCACGTCGACCTTCTTGATCCGGATCGACTCGACCTGTACCCCGCTGGTCTTCTCCTTCTCGTTGGCCACATCCTCGTAGCCGCTGGGATCGATGCGCATCATCGGGTTGTTGCGCGCGTAGCTGTAGGCATTGAGGGTCTGGCCGTCGAGCAGGTCGGTGACGAAGCTGTCGACGCTGAGGAACCGCGCGAGGTGCGGATCGAAGACGCGGCCCTGCATGTGGATCAGGCCGACGTCGTCGACGTGCTCGTGGCCGGTGAACCCGCGATCGCCCGTGCCGCCGGTGAGCCGCGGCACCGAGCTCCACTGCTGATCGCGCGGACCGCCGAACGGATCGAACCCGTGCCACTCGACGCCGTGGCCGAGTGTGTCGGTCTCGGTGTCGGTCGAGCCGAGCCGATCGGGGTGCAGGTAGCGCACGTCCTGCGTGCCATTCGGCCGCCGGGTCAGGATCGCCTTGCCGGCGTAGTCGCGCTGGGTGATCACGCCGGCGTCGTCGATGCGCTCGTGCATCCGATCGACATGGAGGATCCGCCGGGCGCCGGCCGTGCGCTTGTAGAGCTCGCCCGACGGACCGTAGGCAAAGCCGACCTGCGCCGCACCCAGGGTGATCTGCGTCGGCGCATCGAACGCGTCGTAGCTGATCGCCCGGCCGTCGCCGCGTGTCATGTTGCCATTGGCGTCATAGCGGAAGTCGGAGATGACCTGATTGGTCGGGCTGCGATACGACAGGATCGCGTGCGGTCCGGCCGAGGCGGCGTTGATCCGACCCGACGTGCCATAGGTCGTGAGCTGTGAATAGTCGGACTTCGCGGTCACGTTGCCGAGCGCGTCATAGCCATGCGCGATGTTCACCTGGGCGGTGTTCGGCCACCGGCGAGTCGCGTTGCGTACCCGCATCAGCTCGTCGTAGGTGAAGCTCTCGACCACGTTGGTGAGCGCATTGCGCTGCTGCGACAGCAACGCGAATGGCTGCTGGTACTCGTAGTTCAGATCTTGCACCGCCGGCGCACCCTCGTTGAGCGGATGAACCAGCAGCCGGATCGCCGAGCTCGAGGCGAGATCGTAGGTGTACTCGCCGACCAGGCCATTGCCGAACTGCTCGCGGCTGACCTGGCCGTCGGGGGCCGCCGCCTGGGTGTTGCGATAGGTGACACCGGTCGCGGGCTCGGACTCGCTGCGCTGCTGGCCGGTGCTATCGTGGCCCAGGGCGATCACGCGGCGGCTCGGATAGCGGACCGCCTTGACCCGGCCATAGCGGCCGTCGATCGCGAAGTCGGTCGACAGCGCGAGCCCGCTGGTGAACACCGCCTGCTGCTTGACCTGGCCGGTCGCGGCGTCGTAGTCGAAGCCGCGGCAGTAGCCGGGCAAACCCTCGCTGCCGCCGCGCTCGTAGTCACGTGCACCGCGCCGGGTACGATCGTAGCCCCACTCGGACTCGGCGACGCCGGCGACGCTGCGCGCGATCGGTCGGTCGAGCAGATCGTAGCTGGTGGCGACCGCGGTGCCGCCGGCGTCGGTCTCGGTCCGCGCGAGGCCGAGCCCGTCGTGGTCGGTGCGCCGGGTGCCGCCGTCGGGGTGGGTGATCGATGTGCGGCGACCGAGGTCATCGTAGGTCGAGCTGATCACGTTGCCCGCGGGATCGGTGATCTGCCGCGGCTGACCGCTGGTGTCGTGGAGATACCGTGTGGTGCCGCCGACGCCATCGGTCGAGCCGACCACGCGCTTCCGGGTATCGAACCGGCGCACCAGCTCGCTGGCCGCGCCGGGCAGCCGGATGAAGGTATCGAGGCCGGCGTAGCGATAACCGATCTGGATCGGTGCGCCCGACATCCGATCGATCTGCTTGACGGCGGGCCGTCCGAGCGCGTCGAAGTTCGCGAATCGGGTGTAGTACGCATTCGCGACGCTGAGCGCCGGTGCGCTGCGCGCGACCTCGTGGCCGCGCGCGTCGTAGGCGATCACGATCGCCGACTCGCCGACCGCAGCGAACGCGGTCGACGACTCCTGCACCGGCCGGCCGAGCACGTCGAGCTGCCGGGTGAACGTCGGCGCGCCGGGCTGCATCACGACGATGCGCAGCACGCCGAGCGGCGCGCAGGTCGCCGCGGTGCACGTCAGCACGCGCTCGTCGATCGGCGGGACGCCCGGCCCTGCGGTCTGGGTGCGGCGGCCGAGCGTGTCGTAGGCATACGCGGTGACCAGGCCGTTGGGATCGGTCGTGGTCAGCGGCACGCCCCAGCGATCGTCGCTGGCGATCAGCGTCGCGTGGCCCAGCGCGTTGCTGCGCCGGCTCGCGAAGTAGCCGTCGGCCGTGTAGCTCGTGTTCGTGGTTCGCGTCGCGGCGTTCGCGGCCTCGACCCGCACGCTCAGCGGGTTGCCGGATGCATCGTAGGTCGTGAGCTTCGAGCTCGCCATCGTCGGATCGCCCGGCTGCACGCGCTCCCACGAGACCAGCCGGCGGCTCGGGCCGCTGGTGTAGTGCTCGTACGCGGTCGTCACCGTGTGGGTGGGCCCCTGGATCGCCGGCGGCGTGATGATGCCGTCGGACTTGACGAGCCTGGTGACCAGCCGGTCGATCCACCACGACGCGGCCTCGCTGTAGTCGTAGCTGTACCGGGTCAACGTCTGCTGGCTGTGCTCGGCGTCCGACGAGCTGACGCTGTGTTCGGACAGGTTGCCGTACACAAGATCCAGCGTGTTCCAGCTCAGCGCCTCGGTCTGCGTGCCGAGCACGGCGCGGGTCGCGAGGTCGCGGGTCTCGGTGACCTGTCCGGTCATGTACGGGAAGTACACCCCGCCGCTGCTGGTCGATGTCCACGTCGTGGTCGTCCGGCTGATCGGCGCGGCCGCGAGCGCGTCGCTCGCCAGCTGTGTGGTCTCGTCGTAGACCCGGCCGGACAGCGGGAACTCGCGGTGGTGGCGCCGCATGGTGCGCAGGTTGTTGGCGGCATCGCCCGCCACGTCTTGCTGCTCGATCGTGGTGCCGAAGGTCAAGAAGCCGCGGCCGCGGCGATGCATCCAGGCGTCCTCGTAGCGGTAGCAGGTGCCGTTGCGCCCGCCGATGCCATCGGAGCGCTCCATGCGCGCGACCACGGTCATCGACGACGTGAACAGGCTGTGTTCGCCGTCGGGCGTCCACGCGGCGTAGTTCGCCCGGTAGAACGGCTGGGTCGGGGACACGCACGCTGGATCGCCGGTGCTCGACAGCGCCGCATAGCTGAACCGCGCCTCGGCGCCGACGCCGTCGACCACCGAGGTCATCAGGTCCGGGGCTGGGCCCTGGTTGCGCGACACGTAGATGCCGTCGCTCGGGCCGGTGTAACCGCCGAGCTGCACGGTCTTGCCGCGCAGGTCACCGTACAGCGGCTTGAGCTGGTACTTGATGTCCAGCAGGCCGTCGCCGAAGTGATCCTCGGCGACGCGGCGGCGAAGCGGCGCCTCGATCGTGGTTGGCCGGTCGGTGGCGACGATGTTGCCTGCGCGATCGAGATCGAGGTCGATCGCGTTCCAGCGGTACACCGTGTGGTCGACGTTGGGCGGCGCGCCGCTGAGATCGAACGTGAGTGCACCGGTCGAGCAATACTCGAGCGGCTCGGACTGGCCGTGGTTGTCGAGGTAGCACCACTCACCGGTGATCTCGGCCGGATACAGCAGCTCGGCGCGGCCGTCCGCGTCGATGTCCGCCGCCATCATGCGCGCGACCAGCCGGGCGTTGATCGGCGGCGGCGTCAGCGAGAACCCGGTGGCGCGGAACTGCGTCCGCAGCGGACCGCGATGGGTGCTGCCCTCGTTGATCCACACGCCGCCAAGCGACGCGAAGTCGATCAGCCCGTCGCCGGTGAAGTCGGCCTGGTGGACCCCCGACAGCTGCCCGCTCGGGCCGCCGAGTGCGGCGACGGTCTCGCGCGCCGTGGTAAGGCCGGCGCCGAACTGGGCGATGAACAGGATCGCGGGATCGCTGGGGCACCGAACGACGTCGGTGGTGGTCAACAGCAGATCGGGAATGCCATTGCCGTCATAGTCAGTCACGCGCGACACGTTGTCGCAGGCGCCGAGCGCGGGCAGGCTCGCCGAGCCGCAGAACGCGAGCGGGCCGGTCGGGCACTGGAAGTACACGGTGAGCGCGCTACCGTCGGCCGCGAGCAAGTCATTGCGGCCATCGGCGTTGAAGTCGGCCCATTGGATCGCGCCGCCGGGGAATGACAGCGTCGAGCTGCGGACGTCGATCTGCTGCGTGGCGGGGTTCCACGAGCCGGTCGCGAACACGCCGTTGATCGTCCCGGAGAGATCGGGGCGCCCGTCGTTGTCGAAGTCGACATCGTCGGCGCCCGGAATGCCATCGTCGGGGCGATCGAACACGGCCGACCACGGCGCCGACGACAGGTTGATCGTCGTGCCGCCCGACATGAGCAGCGTCCGCGTCACGGTGCCACCGCCCCACGGCTCGACCGTCGTGCGGCGCAGCAGATCGCGCTGGCCGTCGCCGTCGTAGTCGGACAGCAGCTGATAGCTGTCGCGGAGCACGTCGGGCGTCGGTAGCGGCGTGGTGACGTACGTGGCCGCCGCGTCCTGATAGCTGAACCTCGTCGCGGGCAACGAGTTGGCCGCGGTGCACGCCGCGGCGGCGCAGGTCGTCACGTGGTCGAGCAGCGAGTGCCGGGTCGCCCGGCTGGTGGTGTAGGCCAGCTCGTAGCGCCGGACCACGCCGGACGGCGCGCTCGAGGTCACCGCGCTCAGCCGCTTGACCGAGCGAATCGGTGTCTGGGATTGATAGTCGATCTCGACATCGCTGCGCGGCTCGTAGGTGAAGTCGACGCGGCGCGTGCCGGCGGCGGCGTTGACCGTGCCGGTGTACGAGATCCGGGTCAGCAGGTGCTGGCCGTCGTCCACGGTGTAGTCGTAGCGCAGGTCGTTGCCGCGCGGATCGGCGATGCTCGCCGCGGGCCACGACCACGGCGCCGTCGCGCCGGGCAGGACATGGATGGCGCTCGGATTCGAGCATCCGCCATACTGGGTGACGAGGCCAGTCTTGGCCTCCGCGGAGAAGCAGGTCGTCGGCGCGTCGAGCGGCCCGCCCTGGCGGATCCGGGTGAACGTGTCGATCTCGGTACGGTACTCGGCGTCGACGCTGCCATACGTGCCCGACACCAGCACCAGCCGCTCGCCGTCGAGGCACAGCCGGTCGGCCTGGGTGTATGACACCGGGGTCACCTGGCCATCGTGAACCTGCGTGCGCGGGCAGCGATGGATGCGCGATGCGCCGGTGATCGACCACCCCGCGCCCGCGATATCGTTCTGTCCCGAGCTTCGATAATGCAGCGTGAGATCAGGCTGCATCCCGGCGCGGCCGGGCGCGACGGTGATCGGGATGCGATAGCCCGCGACGCCGGCCGACGCGCTGGCTTCGCCCTCGATCCGGCCGGCCAGTTGCAGCGCGGGAGGAAGATAGTTCGTCGGCGGCGGGTCGTCGGCAATCGAGCGCTTCCAGGAGTCGCCGTCGGGGTCAATCGGCCAGCTCGCGGTGCCGGGCCCGCAATCGTTGGCGCTGATCTCGGCCGCGATCTCGGCGACCTCGGGTGGTGGGTTACTTCGACAGCCCGCCGCGGCGATCCCGGCGGCGAGCCACGCTATTCTGGTGTGCTTGTCCATCGTGGTGGCCGCGTGTGCATCGCGTATTCCACCGAGCTCCCAGGCGTAACCGGCCGACGATCCAGCCGCGGCCCGCCGGGCGCAGCCACGACCGCGTGGCGCGCCTCATGAGACAGCTGTGGCTGGTCACGCAGCGCGAGGCGCCGCCCTGCGCGCAGCGACAAGCTGCTGTCGTGGCGCGACCAGGAGCCACATGCGTGACACACGATATTGACCGTCGAATCGCAACTCGCTAAGAATTTTCCCCATGGATGTACCGATGGGTCTGAGGCGGGTGTGTGTCGCTGTGGGTCTTGTCGTGGCGATGGCCACCTGTGCAGCGCCGTCCTCGATGCGAACGCCCGAGGACGCCGCCGGTTCCGGTGACTCCGCAGGGTCGAATGAACCGCCCGAGGACGCCGCCGGTTCCGGTGACTCCGCAGGGTCGAATGAACCGCCCGAGGACGCCGCCGGTTCCGGTGACTCCGCAGGGTCGGATGAACCGCCCGAGGACGCCGCCGGTTCCGGTGACTCCGCAGGGTCGGATGAACCGCTTGCCGTGCTCACCGTGCGACGGAGCGGGGAGGGCGCCGCGATGGGGAGGGTGCTGGCGCAAGGCACAGAGCTGACATGTACCGATACCTGCATCGCGACCGTTCCCCGCGGAACGACCGTCGTACTGGTGGCGGACACGGCGGCGGGCGCCGTGTTCACCGGCTGGCAAGGGGGCGGTTGCGAAAACACAGCACGCTGTCCTGTCACGGTCACCAGCGACGTGACCGTCGATGCTCGCTTCGATCTCGCGACGTTCATCGTTGCCGTCCGCCTGTCCGGCGACGGCGGCGGGACGGTGGCAACGCCACACGGAGACCTGAGCTGTCCGGACGCGTGCACGCTGACGCTGCCTTACAACGCCGTGGTGACGCTCGATGCTCATCCAGGTACCAACTCGACCTTCCAGGGATGGGAAGGTGTATGCACTGGAACCGGCGCGTGTTCCATTCTTGTCAGAGACAATGTTACTGCGACAGCAATGTTCGTTGCGAACAAGGCGCTGAACATCGAGTTCGCCGGCAATGGCAGCGGCCTCGTGACCTCGAATCCCGAGGGCATCCAGTGCAGCATGAACTGTTCGGCGAGCTATCCGCCCGGGACGACTGTTGCGCTCTCGGCCAGCGCGGCCGGCGACTCGGTCTTCACCGGATGGTCCGGTGGCGCGTGCTCGGGTACAGGCACTTGCACTGTCGTGATCAGAGATTCTGTTTCAGTGACCGCAACCTTTGCGCTCAAGAAGTTCTCACTCACGATCAACAGAACCGGCGATGGCAACGGCACCGTGATATCGGATCCGGTGGGCGTTGCATGCGATACCGAATGTCTCGGGATCTATGATGCTCATACGGTCGTTGTGTTGACCGCATCACCCGGCGTTGATTCCTTGTTCACGGGGTGGATCGACGGTCCCTGTTCAGGATCCGGTCCGTGTGTCGTCACCATGGACGCTGCAACCACGGTCGGTGCGAGCTTCGGGCTGACGCCGTTTGGTCTCACGGTCACCAGGACGGGCGGTGGCAACGGCACCGTCACGTCGGACATCGCCGGTATCACATGTGGCCCGGATTGTACGGAGAGCTATCCGTCCGGCACAGCGGTCACCCTCACGGCGGTCGCGGACGGCGATTCGACATTCACGGGCTGGAGTGGCGGCGGCTGCGCAGGGACCGGCACCTGCACCGTCGTGATCGGCGGGACGACATCGATCGCCGCGAATTTCGAGCCCGCGAGGTTCATTCTGACAGTCATCAATGTTGGCCGCGATGGCAGTGGCGTCGTGATATCGAGCCCCGCCGGAATCCTGTGTGGTACTGATTGTTCTGAATCATATGTCCCGGGTGCATCTGTCACGCTCACTGCCAGTGCAGGGCCGGGTTCGGTGTTCACGGGCTGGAGCGGTGGTGCCTGCACCGGGGTAGCGCCATGCCGCGTCCGGATGACCAGCGCAGTCACGGTGACCGCCTCGTTTTCGCATCATGCGATTCTCTATGTCACCAGCAATCACCCGTCAGAAGTATTGATGTTCGAGACGACCGCGGACGGGGAGAGATCCCCCATTGGGAAGATCACCGGGACAGACACGACCTTCCAGAGACTTGCCGGGATCACGGTGACAAGCGACGAGATCTATGTGGTCGACGATCTCGCGAATGCCATCGACGTCTTTCCAGTCAATTCCGTCAACAACGTCGCGCCGATACGGCGGATCCGAGGTCCCGCGACCGGGCTTTCCAGACCGAATGGAGTGATGGTATTGAATCGAGAGATCTATGTTGCTCAACAGAGCGGTTCTGTGGTCGTATTTCCGGTGGCAGCAAATGGCAATATCCCTCCCACGCGGTCAATCACCGGCTTTCAATCGGCCATGCATCTCGCGACGTTCATCGACGAGCTCTACGTCACCGACTCCATCGGCTCGCGCATACTGGTGATGCCTGTTTCCGCTTCTGGACCTGTGACGCCGATACGGACCATTGTGGGCACAAATACGTTCCTGAACGGCCCGGCCGGAATAGCGATCAGTAATGATCGCATATTCGTAAGTGATCTCAGCAATAGACTACTGACATTCCAGCTCTTCGCTAATGGCAATGCCACGCCCACCAATATCACCTTGGGTGCCGACTCACAGCTTGCCTTCCCCACTCAGCTCTCGGCCCTTGGAACGGAGATATTTATATCATGCACCAATGGTAATAGAGTTGTCATCTACCCGCAGACGCTCGGCGCGAGACCCATTCGACAGATCGCAGGCCCTGGAACCTTGTTGCATGATCTTGGCGGAGCATTTGCCTTCTAGGGTGAGGCTGCACCTGCGCAACACGACGCGCGCGTCGGTCGCCTCGCTCACGGAGGAGTGCAGCCGGGGAGCCGGCCCCACCGGGCCGTCGCGCTCAGATCGCCGGTCATGGCGAACTGGCACGTTGCCCCTTGACCCAGGCACACACCGCTCCACCCGTTGAACTGCTTGCAAAGCACGTTGTCCACGGGATCCACCGACAGCGTGACGACCGTCCCCGCGGGGATATTGCAGTGGCAGACACCGTTGCAGAATACGTCCTGGAGCGGTGGCGCCACGACGAGGACTCCTTCGTTGGGCGTCGAGAGCGTGGTCACGGTCAGGGCAAACGTGGTGGCGATCTCCGCGATCGCTCGACCCACCTCGCCTTGGTCGTCCGGCACAGCGCATCCGGGCGCCAACATACTCGCCATCACCAGTGCACCCACTACACACGAAGAACTTGCACGCATGGGACCTCCTTTTCCGAGAGACCGTCCGTGCCGCCGTGCTCGACCTCGCGCGGCCAACACGGCCTCGCAGAACCCAGGATCACCACCGACGGCACGTTTTCAACCTACGGCCGATGCGCTCGACCGGCCATGGCGGCGCGCTGAGGCGACCCTGAAGGTTCCCTGAGGCGGGTGCTCAGCCGCCGCGATCGCCGATCTCGGCAAGAAACCCGGCGATCTCGTCGCCGAGCCGCCCCCACGCCCGTTCGTCGGCGTGCAGCACGTGGTTCTTGCTGTCCAGCGGAACGAACCGCGCACCTGGGATGCCGCTCGCGAGCTCGATGCCGTCCTTGAACGGGACGACCATGTCGCCGCGGCTGTGGAGAACGAGCGTCGGGCAGCGCACCGCGCGCAGCTCGCGCGTCACGTCGACATCGCCGAGGGTCGACAGCAAGCGCGCCACGTTGTCGGGCGTCGTGGTCAGGCGCTGCAGCTCGTTGAACCAGTCGACGCAATGCTGCGGGCCGTCGGGGAGGAACGCGGCGGTGAACAGCTGCCGGAACCCCGCGTGGTCCGCGCCCCAGCCCTGGCGCACGAGCACCATCAGCGCCTCGAACCGCTGGGTCAGGGCTGGTTTGGCCTTGACGCGCCAGCCCCGCGCACAGCCGCCGATCAGCACGAGCCCTGACACCCGCGCCGGATATCGCGCGGCGTAGCTCGCGGCGACCGCCGCACCCTGCGACATGCCCAGCAGTGGCGCACGCTCGACCCCGGCAGCATCGAACACCGCGCCCAGGTCCGAAACGAACGCCTCGAACGACAGCTCCTGCGGATTCCAGTCCGACATCCCGTTGCCTCGCGCGTCGTACCGGATCAGACATCGCCCGCGCCCGAGGAGCTCGATCCACGGCGTCCACACCGGGCTGTCCCAGTCGAGCTCGAGGTGGCTGAGCCAGTGGGCGGCCTTGACGAGCGGCGGCCCGTGGCCGAGCGTGGCGTAGCCGAGCCGTACACCGTCGGCTGCCTTGCAGAAGTAGCTCCGCTGAGGCTCGAACGGCAGCGACGGCTCCGGCGCCCGGGCGCCCGAGGTCGGCGTGCCATCGATCTCGGTGCGCCGGACATCGGCGACCAGGCGATATCCCTGGCCGCGCACGGTCTGGATCTCCACACCCGGCGCGCCGCCGAGCGCTCTGCGGACGACCGAGACGTTGTACTGGAGGCTGTTCAGCTCGACGACGACGTCGGGCCAGAGCTGATCGAGCAGGCTGCGCTGCTTCTGCAGCGTTCCGGCTCGCTCGACCAGCAGCACGAGCGTGTCGAACGCCTTGCCCACGAGTGGGACGAGCGCCTCGTCCCGCAGCAACCGCCGCTCGTCCGCCTCGAGCCGGAACGGACCGAACGTGTAGACGATACCGGCCATGAATACGATCCCCCATCGAATGGTAGCTCGCGACATCGAAGTGCGCGCGGGCGACAGACGCGCGCCACGACGAGCACAGAGAGGCAGATCGTGGCACGGGCGCCGCCGGGGCGAACCGCGATGACGCACCCAGGTAGACGGCGGCGGGATCGCGCCGCGACGTACGCCATTGGCAAGACGCGCCCGGTCAGCCGATGAGCAACCGGACGAGCTGCACCGCGGCATCAAGTACGAGCGCGGTGATCCAGCCGCGCGGCCTGTCGCCCGGCGTATCACTGGGCCGGTAGCGCCGGACTTCGGTCATCCTGCCGTCAACGAACGACCGGCCGCAGTCACACGCCGTCGCGGTCGCCGGATTCACCAGGCCGCACTTCGGACAGCGCCTCACCGCCATGCCGCGATCATGACACGTGGTCGGCGCGCCCGGAGCGCCGCCGGCGAGGTGGCTCGGCCGTGGAGCTCGCTGCGCACCAGCTTGGCGGCGCTGGCGGTGGCAGGCTACCCCCGAGGAGCGCGCGGCCGAGGAGGCTCGTGGGAGAGCGGCTCGCCGTGGCGGTGACCTCGCAGAGACCCAGGCCATGGCCCGGTCCGGCTCCGCCGTGTCGTGGTGCGACCACCCGGCGCCAGCGTGGCTGAACCTTGCGGTCTCGATCCAGGGACCAGCTATAATGGCATCTTGGACGAGGGCCCGACGACGTTCGACAGCATGGTGCGGGCGGTCGCGCGCGTCGGCTCGGCGGCGCCGTCGCTGGCCGCCGGGCAGGTGCTCGGCGAGACCTACGAGCTGATCGACCGGCTCGGCGGTGGCGGCATGGCCATTGTGTATCGCGCACGCGATCGCAAGCTCGGCCGCGACGTCGCGGTCAAGACGCTCAAGCCCGCCGGCGACGACAGCGATCGGCGGCGGCTGTTCGAGCGGGAAGCGCGCGCGACCGCGCAGCTCCTGCATCCGAACATCGTCACGCTCCACCACGTCGGCGAGCACGAAGGCCAGCCGTACCTCGTCCTCGAGCTGTTGGCCGGCGAGACGCTGGCCGCGCGCCTCGCACGCAAGCGCCAGCTGCCGATGTCCGACGCCCTCGCGCTGATCGATGCCGTGCTCGCCGCGATCGCGTTCGCCCACGAACGCGGCGTGCTGCATCGCGATCTCAAGCCGAGCAACGTGTTCATCACCGTCGACGAGCGCGTGAAGGTCCTCGATTTCGGCCTCGCGCTCGCGCTCGACACCGATCCGGGCCCGGTCACGCGCGCCGCGGGCACGCCGGGCTACATGGCGCCCGAGCAGCGGGAAGGCGCCGCCCAGGACGTGCGCACCGACGTGTGGGCCGCGGCGCTGCTCCTCCTCGAGTGCGTACGCGGCAGCCGCGCGAGCGCGGACGCCGCCGAGGCGTTGCGCGAGGTCGAGGCGCCCGCGGCGGTGCGCGCCGTCCTCGCGCGCGCGCTGTCGCCGGATCCTGCGAAGCGCCCGAGCACCGCGGCGCAGCTGCGCGACGAGCTCGCGGTCGCGGGTGGCCGCGCGGCAACCGCGGTCGACGCGCGCACCAGGCGCAAGCGCCGCGTCATCCTCGCCGGTGCCGCGCTCGTCGCCGCCGGGCTCGCCGCCGGTGTGACGTTCGCGGCCGCGCGCACCGAGTCCACGCACGCGGCGCCGATCACCGCGGCCGAGCTCAACGAGCGCGCGTGGCACGTCAATTTCGGCGAGATGCGGCTCCAGGCAAGCGCCGACGGCACACTGTACGGCGTGTACGACCACGGCGACGGCGTCATCGTCGGCCGCTATGCGAATGATCGGTTCGTCGGCTGGTGGTGTCAGGAGCCGACGCGCAACGGTCCGGACGACGCGGGCCAGATCGTGCTGCACTTCGTGCGCGGCGAGAAGCGCATCCTCCTCGAGGGCGTGTGGACGTACGGCGACGGTCGCGCCGCTGCCTGGCAAGACAACTTCTACGGCGTATCGCTCGAGACGCCTCCGGACTACAAGCTCGAGCAGCGCATGCAACATCACGTCGCCTGTCCCGGTCATTGATGTCGTCGACACCCGCGGCCGATGACGTCGATCGCGAGCTTCGCGCGATGCTCGCCGCCGGCGAGCTCGAGCGCGCGACCGAGCTCGCGATCCGCACGTACGGTCCCGAGATCGTCGGCTGGTTGCGCTCGATCATCGCGAGCGACGCCGATGCGCAGGACGCGTTCTCGCGCATGTCCGAGGATCTGTGGCGCAGCCTGCAGCGGTTCGACGGTCGTTGTTCGATCCGTACGTGGTGCTACATGCTCGCGCGCCACGCCGCCGCACGGGTTCGCGCGCAGCCGCGCCACGAGCGCGAGGTCCTGTTCTCGAGCCTGCCGTCCGTCCTCGGCGCCGTGACCCACATCTGGAACACGACGAAGGGCGGGGCGCAACAAGCCGCCGACGCCTACGCCGCGATCCGCCGCGAGCTCGACGAGGACGACCAGACGCTGCTCGTGCTGCGTGTCGACAAGGGGCTATCGTGGCGCGAGATCGCGCAGGTGCTGTGTGGAGAGGACGCGGCCACCGACGACGTGGAGCGCCTCGCAGCGACGCTGCGCAAGCAGTTCGAGCGCGTCAAGGAACGCCTGCGCACGCTCGCCGCCCGCCTGCGCGAGTAGCATTCACGAGGGCTGGCTTGTGCAGCAAGATCAGCCTGTTATGCAATTTCACCGCATGGCACGTCACAACGGCCGCGTCGCTCGACGCTATCTGCGGGATGAGACCTTCGCCGTCCACGCTGCTGGGTTCGACCGTCACCTTCGATCGCGCCGGTCGCGCCTTGATCGCGCTCGAGTCCGACGCGGTGTCGTTCGTCGAGCTCGCCTCGTCGACCACGATTCGAATCCCCGTCGATAACGCGCGCGCGGTTGCAGGCTTCGACGATCAGATCTGGATCGCCACGCATGATGATCGATTGCTCCGCGTCGATCGCGCCGGACACGCGATCGGTCAGCCGTGCGCGCTGCGGTTCTCTGCACGCGCCGTGCTCGAGCCCGCACCCTGCGGTCCGCCCGCCGCGCTGTGGGCCTCGGATCCCGCGCTCGCTCTGATCGACGACTTCGGTCAATTCGGCGCCAGCGATGTCCCCACGTGCGACCTCGCGCTGCCGTTGACCGGCCGTCGTTTCGTCGCCGCGCGCGGCACGCGGTTGACCCTGCCTTCGGGGTTGGTCGTGGCGCTGTCGAGCCCTCCGGTCGCAGGCACCGTCATGGCGGATGGCAAATCGGTGGTGCTCCTCGTCGCGAATCGCCAGCTCGTCAGCGTCTCGCTCGGCACCGGACGCACGACGGTGTGCGGCACGGTCGCTGCGAACGTGCGGGTCGCGAACCGCCGCGGCCTCGCGATCACCCAGCTCGATCCGCGCACGGTCTCGCTGCTCGAGCTCGGCTCGGGCCGCAGCGCGGGGATGATCCACTTCGATCACGATGTTCGCGATCTCGCGCTCGACCCGGATGGCCGGCGTCTCGCGGTTCGCGCGGCCGACGGATCGATCGAGATCCACGAGCTCGCCAGCCTGCTCCGTCGGCCCGTGGTCGAGATCGCCCCGCAGATCGAACCCGCGCCCGAGCTTGCCGCCACGGACGATCTCGACGATCCGGAGGTGATCACCTCCGCCTGCCGCGCGGATGCCGCGCCTTCGCCTTCCACGACGCCGCTCGTGTGCGCTCGGCTGAGCGCGCTCGATCCACGCGTGCGGCCAATTGCGATCGCTCCGAGCTCCGCCCGCGCGCAGCTCGATCGCGAGCTCCGCACCGTCTCGTTGTGGGCACTCGAGGCGATCGCCGCCGCATGGGATACCCGCAAGCTCGGCTACGGCAACGAAGGCAAGCACCCGTACGAGCACGAGGTCGGAGCGATCCTCGGCATGAATCGCGGCTTCGCGGCGGAGTACCGGGTCGCGGCTCGCGAACAGCTCCTCGAGCACGAGATCGCCCTGGCATCGGACCCGACGTGGCGCGCCGTGTCGACGCCGGTGGGTGCGCTGATCGACGAGCTCGGTCTCGATCCACTCGCGCTCGATCTCCTGCTCGTCGTCGCCGCGGCAGCGCTGTGGGGGGATGTCGCGCGGCTCTACGGCATCCTCGCCAACGATGGGGGGCGCGCCACCGTCGACGAGCTGCTCGTCCAGGAGTTGCTCGTCGGGCGGCACGATCGTCACGCGATCGCCGCCGCGCTCGATCCGCTCGCGCCGCTGGTTCGTCTCGGCGTGATCCACGTCGGTGCGAAGCGCGCGCGGCCGTTCGCCGAGCTCTCGATCGATCCGGTGATCGGCGATCGGCTGCGCGCGGTGAACCCGGCGCTCGGGCCTGCCACCACGATCCGGACCACGCCTCGCGCGCTCGCGAGCCTGGATATTCCGCGCCCGGTCCTCGCGTCCGCGATCCTCGACCTCGCGCGCGCGGGTCAGCAGCACCGGATCGTCATCCGCGGCAGCATCGGCAGCGGGCGCCGCACGCTCGCGTGTGCACTCGCGCACGAAGCCGGGCGCGATGTCGCGGTGATCGACGCCACGGCGCTGCCCCGGCATCCCGACCTGTTCCTCGTCGAGCTCGCACGTTCGCTGCGCCGCGCGCAGCTGATCGGTCTCGTGCCCTGCATCGTGAACCTCGGCGAGGTCACGTTCGACGAGCGCGCCGGTCGCGAGGTCGCCGCAGAGACCCTGCGCGTGCAGCCCGGCCCGATCGTGATCATCGCTGCACCCGACGAGACCGTCCCGGTCGGCGCGGGCCACACCGCGATCAGGCTCCCGGTCCTGCCGGAGACCGAGCGCCGGGCGGTGTGGCAGCGCGCGCTCGCCGAGGTCGACCGGTCCGTCGGCAACCTCGATGCGATCGCCGCGCGCTACAAGATCGGGCCCGGTGTGGTGCGCCAGGCCGTGACGGCTGCGGTGGCGGCGGGCATCGCCCCCGACGACGATGCCGCACCCGAGATCGAGACCTACATTCGCCAGACGCGCGATCAGCGCCTCGGCCAGTACGCGACGCGCGTCGAACGGCTCGCCACCTGGTCGAGCGTGGTGTTTCCGCCGGACATCCTCGACAGCTTGCGCGAGCTCGTCGCGCGCGTTCGCTACGGGCGCCAGGTCTACGACACGTGGGGCATGAGTCGCACGATGGCGACCTCGCGCGGCCTCACCGCGCTGTTTCAAGGTCAACCGGGTACCGGCAAGACGCTCGTGGCCGGCGTAATCGCGCGCGAGCTCGGGCTCGATCTGTACCAGGTCGATCTGTCGAAGGTGATGTCGAAGTGGATCGGCGAGACCGAGCGCAACCTGTCGACGATCTTCGACGCCGCCGAGGATGGCCAGGTCGTCCTGCTGTTCGACGAGGCCGATTCGCTGTTCGCCAAGCGCACCGAGGTCCGGTCGAGCAACGATCGCTACGCGAACCTCGAGGTCAACTACCTGCTGCAACGGCTCGATTCGTTCGGCGGGGTCGCGGTGCTCACCACCAACAGCGGCAACACGATCGACCAGGCGTTCAAGCGCCGGCTATCGTTTCGGCTGTCGTTCCCGTTTCCCGACGAGGAGACCCGCGAGCAGCTGTGGCGCGCCCATCTCCCGCCCGAGCTTCCGGTCACCGGCCCGCTGGCGCTCGACACGCTCGCGCGCAAGTACCAGCTCTCGGGTGGCTACATCCGCAATGCATGTCTCCGCGCAGCGTTCCTTGCCGCGCAGGACGAGACGTCGCTTCACCAGGGCCATCTCGAGCGCGCAGTCGCACTCGAGTTCGCCGAGCACGGCAAGCTGTCCAACAGCGGCGCGATTTCCTGAAGGAGTAACCATGAACGCCGAACGTGAATTCGATCGTACGCACTCTGCCGCGAACGCAAACCAGGTCGACAACGACGTCGCGCCGAATCGCGCGACCAAGAGCTCGCTGCTCGCTGCGCCGAAGCATCCGGAGGCGTCGGGCCTGGCGATGCGCAAGGCCGATCATGATGGCGTGCACGACGATGCCGAAGCCAGGGTCGCGGTGGCGAGCGGCTCGACGGGCACGAGCTTGCCCGGCGAGTTGCAGACCCGCTTCGAATCCTCGCTGGGCGTCGACCTCAGCGGCGTGCAGATCCACACCGGCCATGCGTCGGCAGCCGCGGCGACCTCGCTCGGCGCGCGCGCGTACGCGACCGGCTCCGATATTCACTTCGCGAGCGGGCAGTACGATCCGTCGTCCCGGGGTGGCCAGACGTTGCTCGCGCACGAGGTCGCGCACACCGTCCAGCAAGGCACCGCGCGGACGGTCCAGCACAAGCTCGAGGTCAGCGGCGCACACGACGCGGCGGAGGTCGAAGCCGATCACGCTGCCGAGGCGATGGTTCGCGGCGCGAGCTTCTCGGTGTCGATGGGAAGCGGCATCCAGCGCAAGATCTTCCGTGACAAGGAGACCAAGGACACCAAGGGCAAGCTGACCGACGCCGACAAGGCCGAGGCGCAAAAGATCCAGACCTCGATCGACGCGGTCCGGGCCGCCACGTTGCAGGCGCGCACGACGATCAATGGCGATGCGACCGCGGCGTCGCGTGCGATCAGCCAGACTCGTCAGCTCTACAAGGCGTTCGAATCGACTTACCGCGCCGCGGTCGCGAAGTTCAATGCCGGTGTGAACGAGGCCCGCGGCAAGCAAGACATGTTCGACAAGGGGTTATCGATCGCCGCGGATCTCGCGTTGAAGGGTGTCGGTGCGATCGGTGGCGTGGCCGGCGAGGCCAAGGAGATGTACGACACCATGAGCAAGGCCAAGCTCGTGCTGACCACCGCCGAGGGTCTGCTCGCGGCGCCGGGAGCCGCCGCACCGCCGATGCCGACCTCGGCGCCCGGCAAGGGTGACTGGGAAGGACTCCTGAACACGCTCGACGAAACGTTCAGCAAGTACACGGCCCTCAACGCGTCGCTCACCAACATCGATGCAAAGTGCACCGAGGCCGCGTGGGTGCAGAACGTCGCGAACGGTACGCTCGATCCGGTGCCGGCGGATCTGTGGGGTGCCGGGAAAGGCAAGGCGGCGCGTCAGTTCGGTACCCAGGCCACGGCGGTCACCACGCAGCTCGCCACGATCCAGGCCGGGATGCTCTCGAGCAAACCCCAGGCGTTTCTGGCCAAGGTGCAAAGCTCGTTGCCCGGCCAGACGATCGACAAGCTCGAGAAGGACGTCGCGATGCGATGGATCGCGAGTCTGCAGCCCGCCGACATCAAGGCGGTCAACAGTGCCCGCAAGTACCTCAAGAAGATCGGGGTGATCGATGCCGAGGGCAACTCGCTCGGCGTCACCCCCGCCCTTGGAGGCATCACGTTCGGGCTCCAGGAATTCGACCAGAAGTTGATCGTCGCGCGCGCGAAGGTCGACCAACGCGCCAAGGAGCTTGTCGGGCAGGCCGTGTACTGGTCGTACAAAGGCGGCGGCACGATCAACGACCCCGAGGATGGCGCCCGCTACCAGGCGCGCGGGGCGCTCGATCCAGCGGGCGACAAGAACAGCCAGCGCGTCCTCATCACCGGTTACAAGATGAATCGCGGCAGACAGATCGACATCTACGGCCTGGCCGATGAAGGCAAGGGCGATCCGATGGGTCAGATCCAGTCGGAGGTCACGTTCGAGTTCGTGCCGTACAAGGCGTCGTGAGTGGTGATAGAGTCGAACCTGTATTCGACCATTCAGTCGAGGGTTCGTCTCATGGAAAGCGCCGGAGCCTGACCAACGTATGTATACCGGAATTGTTAGTGACACCTTCAAGATCGAACAGGTCGACACCGCGCCCGGACTCATGCGTCTGGGGATTCGTCTGCCGGACGAACTGTTGAAGGGCCTCCAGCGAGGTGCGAGCATCGCCATCGATGGCGTGTGCCTCACGGCGCTCGAACAAGACGGCAATCTCGTGTTCTTTCAGGCCATGTACGAGACGCTCCAGCGTACCACCTTGGGAGACGCGCGACCGGGGCGCCGCGTGAACGTGGAGCGCTCGGCGGCCCAGGGTGTCGAGGTCGGCGGGCACATCGTGTCCGGGCATGTCGATGGCGTGGCGGAGATCGTCGCGATCGACAATCCTGTAAACAACCATGTCGTCACGTTTCGTCCGCCGTCCAACCTCATGAAGTACATCTTCTCCAAGGGCTTCATCGCGATCGACGGAGCGAGCCTCACGGTGGTCGACGCCGATCACAAAAGTGAAACGTTCAAGGTGTGGTTCATCCCGGAGACGTTGCGTCTGACGGCCTTCGGGTTCAAGCGGGTCGGCGACCGCGTCAATCTCGAGGTCGAGGCCCAGACGCGCGTGCTGGTAGATACGGTAGAGCGTCTCTTGCCTTCGATTGTCAGTCGCCAGCAGGATCCGTAGAGAACTGACAGTCGACCGGCCGGTGCGCAGGCCGGTCGCGCGATGCCGCCGAGAACGAGCGCGCCGCAGACCGCGGTCATCGCCGCATCGCTCGGCGGCGCCTCGTCGAACTCGTGTTCGGCGCCACCCGGATTCGGCACCGCATACCGAAGCCGCGACGGGAAGCATTATTGGCCAACGCAACGCAGGGATACGTTGCCGTTGCCGTCGCACCCCGTGTCGATTCCGCCGAAGTCGCCGTCGTATCCATAGGAAAAACCATCGCCCGGGTCGGACGAGGAGACGAACCATTTATTCGCAAGGCCGGAAATGACCTGGCGAATCCCATCATCGTCCAGGACGACGAAGTCGCTGTCGCGGTTCGGAAAGCCATTCTTGCCATTCAACTTGCGCGGATACCCGGACGGCAGTCGCCAGGCTACGGACGCCAGGTTGCCTCTTTGGTTCGAATACTCAGGGGAGTTGCACAGCTTCTGGCTCGTTGCTGATCCGTGGGAGTGCTTGCCCAGATCGTCACTGACGTAGAGTCCACTCCTGAGGTCCTTCACCACCCGAAACGGTCTGCCTCCCTGCAATACGGCCTCGACCCGCCACGACACGGGCCCGGTCTTGGTCTTCACAACGCAGGTGTAACCCGGTTCCGCTTTCTCGACGGTGCGAGGATCGCAGGTGGCCGGCGTGTCGGCGAAGGCGAACCAGGGGACGAGAAGACAGCACACGCCAATGCGCCAGGGACTGGCGCCCTTCATGAAGGCATTGACTACCATATGGATCCTCCTCTTGTTGAAAGTTTCATCACCGTCGCTGTGCCAGCAACGCCCGCGAACATCCGGCGGCTGTCGACCAAGAACGGCCGCTTCTCGTCGAAGAGGGTTGCGATCGTCGTCGGGTCGACCACGGGAGGATCGTCCACCGGCCGCTTCTGGAGGAACCCGGCCGTGAACGCGACGCCCGCCCAGCCCGGTTCGTCCAGCGAGCCATCGACCTGGATGGCTCCGGGGCCCACGCGGACCGCGGTGAGCTGCCGGGTCTCGCGCGGCGGCGGGCGCCGACAGGAGGAAGATCGGGACCGCGATGCGGGCGAAACGAAGCGGCATTGCGGTGCAAGGCTGCGTGATGCGAGGTGCCTGCGCCGGGAGCCTGGCACCGGTCGCGGGATCGCAGGCACGGATCGCGGCTCTCGGCGCGCGGCGCGGTCCGCGTTGGATCGTGAAGGCCCGTGGCGCGGTCGTTCACAGTTCGTGACGCGGGGACCGCGGTTCGTGGCACCGGGCAGCCGTTCAGGTCACACCCGACCGCTACCCACGGGGCCGCGCGGCAGGACCGCTCGCCTCGGCCGGCGTCACCGCGCCGCGAGCAGCGCCGAGTCAGAACGTCAGCACGGCGATGCCGACGGTGCGGCGCGCAACCAGCGCAGTGGGCGCCCAACGAGAAGCGCGCCGACCCTTCTCGTGTAGAATCGACGAGCCGCGACCTCGAAGGAGCACAGGATGGGTGGACTTGTAGGCAAGAGATCCGGAACAGAACCTGCGACGGGCTCGACGGGGCCAGCGCGATACAGCAGTCGCCGGGAAAGCGGACCCTGGTGGATCAAACGGTCGGTCACGCGGGAGCTGTCCCCGTGCAGCCAAAACCTGGCAGCAACGAAGCGGCCGTGCATGCCGCCGCTGACCACGGCACGGCGGGTGCTGGAACGCAGTTGCCACATATCGACAGGATCCAGCAGTCGTTCGGCGGATATGACGTGACCGGAGTCCGGGCACATACCGACGACGCCGCAATCGCGGCGAACGCCGAGATGGGGTCGCAGGCCTACGCGCGCGGCAATGATGTCGCGTTCGGCGGTGCCCCCGATCTGCGCACGGCAGGTCACGAGGCAGCGCACGTCGTTCAGCAGCGCGCAGGTGTTCAGCTGAAGGGCGGCGTGGGCGAGCGTGGGGACGCTTACGAGCGCCATGCCGACGCCGTCGCCGACAAGGTCGTGGCCGGCGGCTCGACCGAAGCATTGCTAGCGACGATGGCGGGCTCACCTGCCGGCCGGCAGGACACCGCCGATGCCGTCCAGCATGCCGTGCAGTTCATCGGCACCCCCCTCGACAAGACGGCGCCCGCGGACGAGCCCAACCCAGCGTTCGGCGAGGACAAGGGCGTCCAGCGGAGGTTCTCGCCCGAGCAGTACATCGCGATGTGGGAAAAGGAGCAGGGCCGTCCGATGACGGCCGATGAGAAGAAGACGATCAATCGCGGCTGCATCGGACTCACCGCTGCCAACCTGCAAGGCGGAGGCAACCCGCTGGCCACCGCAGACGACGCCAGCAACTGCTTCTGGCACGCGAATCACATGCAGTACAAGGATGCCAAGCGGGCGGCCGAAGACCCGATGAAGGTGCTACAGAGCACGCGAGAGAAGTTCGTCAAAGGCTATCTCGATTTCGATCGCATCGTGTTCGGCGTCGCGCTCGCACACAACTACAACCCTGGGCTCGCCGCCATGGCGCACGCCGGACCGCACTGACCCAGGGTTGGCATGACACCATTCAACCACGCGATCCTGGCCATCCTGGTGGCCAGCGCCTGCGGAGGAAACCTCGCAATGACCACGAAAACGTCGACTGCTTCCCTGGTCGCCACCAACGACGAAGCTCGCAAGGCCGTAGGCAAGCTGGTACGAGTTCACGGCACGGTGCAGCGCGAGAAGCTCGGTGACACCGTCAACGTTGGCGACCTCTCGATCCGGTGCGTCGACTTCCGATTTCCCGATGCCGTCATCGGCCAGACCGCCACCGCGGAAGGGACGCTCGGCATCACACGCGACGAGCCAGCGACCACGAACGACGCCGGGGAGATCTCGCAAGGTTCCGAGGATGGCATGTCGTCGTTTGTGATCCGCAACTGCGTCGCCCGATAGTCGCGTCACGCGATCGGTCGTGCTGGCTGCCCGCCGATCCCGGCCTTGCGACCAGGATCTTCGCCCTGTAGGCTCCTTGTGTGCTTGACCTCTGGCCATACAAGGTCGGCCTGAAGGAGCGGGTGGGGGCGATCGAGAACGAGCTCCGGGCGCCTGGAGCCAAGCTCGCGATCCGCGCCGCCATCGGCGCCGGACGTCACACGATCGTGCAGCGGCTGTCCACGGCGATGGACCTCGCGGTCGTCGAGTTCCCGTCGTTCGACGATCTCGACGCCCCGCTACATGGGCTCGTCCAGCTCGCCAGCCACGCAGGGACCGTCGAGATGGTGCTCGATGGCGCCGCGGGCGATCTCCTGCAGAAGACGGGTGTCGCTGCGCAGGCGCTGGCCGACGCGGACCGCGCCGTGGTCGTGCTCCTGCCCGTGCCGCGCGCGGGCAACCCGCGTGAAGCCGATGCGTCGACGCGGCGCCACATCGAGCAGATGCTGGCGGCGCTCGTGGGCGTGCGGTCGCTGCGCCTGGCGGTGCTGGCAACGCCGGGGACCAGGCTGCGGCACGGGTTCACCCGTACCATCGAGCTTGCGGCGCCGATGATCGGCGCGCAGCAGATCCACGCGAACGAGCTGCCAGGAGAATTCGGCGCGGCGGCGAGGGCACTGGCGAGCTGGATGGCGAAGGTGGACTGGGCGAGCACGCCGCTCGAGGCGCGCCTTCAGGTCGGCCTGATCGCGCTCGGCGAACCGCCGGAGGGAGTCGCGCTGCGGCTCGAGGCGCTCGCCCGAAAAATGATCCAGCAGCTCGGACGCTGGCCATCGCTCGCGGTCGCGGTGCACCGGCTCCTGCTCGCGCGTCGCGCCTTGCCGATCGCGGAGGTGCCGGCCGTGTCCGGGGTGGAACCGCGCTGGCAGCCGCTCCTCACCGCGTGCATCGGCTACGGCGATGACAAGGTTCGCGTACCGGAGGTGACCAGGCAGGTGCTGCTCGACGCGCTCAAGGCCAGCACCACGGTGCTCGAAGATGCGCACACTGCGCTCGCGCAGTACCACGAGTCGCTCGACGGCGCGCGCAGCCTGCGAGGCCTCGGGGAGGATCAGGCGATCAACTGGTTGGAGAAGGTCCACCATCTGGCACTGGGCGGCGCCGCGTGTGCGACCCGGTGGGCCGAGCAGGAGCCTGCCGGACGCGAACAGCTCTGGGAGCGCGCTCGCCATCTCAGCCGCGAGCTTCGTCAGTTTCAAGATGCCGCTCAGCTCTACCAGGTCTGCATCGCGAGATTCGGCGTAGATCCGTATTCGAGCCACTACCTCGCCTACAACCTCGACCGCTCGCGCGGCGAGCTGGAGCAGATCCGTCGCGGATACGCCTGTGCGGCTGCCGAGGATCCCGAGAACCCCTGGTGGCAGCAGCGGTGGATTCGCTTCCTGATCGCGCACGGCACGCTCGCCGAGGCGCGCGCGGCCTGGCAGCATGCGATCCGTTCGATCGATCCCGACGGCACCAGGCTGCGGAACTCGCCCTGGCTTGCCCTCAACCTCCATTTCTGGGTGGCTCGCCGGTGGCTTGCCGTCGGGCGCCTCGACGATGCCCGCCAGGTGCTCTCGGAGGTGCCCGAGCGCTGGCTCGCGCAGGAGGCCGAGCTACGCGAGCTCGTCCAGGTCCTCACGGCGCAGGAACAGTCGCTGGCGCTCGGCGAGTCGGTGTATCCCGCGAGCACGCCGGTTGAAGCTCGCTGGCATCACCCGCGCAGCCTCCGGCCGGTGCGGTCGGGTCGGCGTCTGATCGCATGGGCGCCGGGCAGAGTCGTCGAAGCGCGCCCGACCGCTGTGACCGTGGTTGTTGCGCCGACGCCGGACGAGGCGCAGCAGCTGACCTTCGATGCCGACAGCTGGCGACGCCTGGCCGGCGAGCCGGCTGAAGACGCAGACGGATTCTTCGAGCTCGGTAGCTACGAAGGTGGCGAGCAGGTCGTGCGATTGGTGCCTGACGATGGGGACGGCGCCCGGCTGGATCTGGAGGAGGCCGAGCTACTCGCCCGTGTGACCACGTGGACTCCCTGACGCTCGACGCTCTCGGCGTTCCACTCGATCGCTCCCTGCTGCACGTGTTCGTCGCAGGTCCCGGATATGGCGAAGGGATCGCGGTGGCGCTGCCCCACAGTGGGTGGATCGTGCTGGACGGCTGCCGCGTCTCCACAGGGCGCTTGCCGATCCTGGCGATCCTCGACCGTTGGCGGTCTTTGAACGAGCCGGTCGAGGCGCTGCTGCTGACCCACCCCCACGCCGACCACGCGTTCGGGATCCGCGAGACAATCGAGGGCACTGCTCCGCGACGGATCGGTGTGACCACCTCGCCCAGCTCGCCAGTGCTGATATTCGTCACAGCCGAAGCCGAGCTCGCCGCGGCAAGCCTCGGTTCGCTCGACCAGCTGCGACGTCGAACTGTGATCGACGCAATGCTGGCCATCCGGCGCAGGTTCGATGCGGCACCGGGGGACCTGATCGCACTCGTGGATGGCGCGCAGGTGCCCCTGGCGCATTCCGCGGTGACTGCCTTTGTCCGAGCACCGGATGCCGCGCTCGTGCACGATCGTCTGACCGGCGGGCACCGCGGCGATCCCAACGAGCTGAGCGCTGCCGTCGAGCTCGTGTTCGGCGCGACCCGGATCGTGCTCGGCAGCGACCTGCCGACCGTGGACGCGCGTGGATCTGTACTCGGCGCGGGGTGGGACACCGTGCTGAACCGACACCCGCACCTCGGGGATCATCGCGCCCTCAAGATTCCGCACCATGGCTCGCCGGCCGCATTTCACGCTGGGTTGATGACGTCCGGCTCGGGCCGGACCTGGTGGATCTCGCCGTTCAATCGGGGCAAGCGCTTGCCGCCGACCGACCCCGACGGCCTGCCGCGGCTGGTGGCGTTGAACGGGGAGGTCTCGCTGACGGCGACGCCACGCGCTCGCGCCGCTCAGCCCATCCATGCCGATCCGGCGGTGGTGCCGCTCGCCGAGTTCCCGTCGCTGTTCGCTACCGCGAGTCCGTTCACCGCGGGCGCGTTCTCGGTGACGCCGCCCGACGTCGAGCCACTGGAGCCGATCTGGTGCGGCGCTTTCGACGATCAGGGGGTGTTGCGGGGAGCGTGGCGCGGCAAGCGCGCGTTCACCGTGGTGCCGTGATAGCGGGACCGCAGTCTGGCTCAAGACTCTCGTCGTCAACCAATCAGGGTCGCCGAACGGCCAACACCTGACATCTACAACGCATGTCGACCACCAGGACTCAAAACCCAAGTGATGAACACAACCAAGCCTGGCCAAGGGCAGACTTGGCGGCCAAGAGCGCACTTGCGCGCGCGGTCGATCGTTCGCTTCGTCCGAACCTCAGCAACGAAGCGCGCAACGCTGCCACGCGCGCGATATTCGAGATCGGAAAGATGATTGCGCACGTGCGACGATGCGTGGCGGCCGCGATTGCATCTTCTAGGCATATGCAGGGATGGACATGGCATCTGCTCCATGTACTGGACTGGGATAGCATCGATGTCGATGCCCTCGAAGGAAAAGGTACCAATATCGATCACCGTACTATTGACAGAGAGTGGAACGCCGCGGAGCGACGATTGCGCTCGGCCGTGGCCGCATATAGGCAAGCCCTTCCCGATCTCTTGTGGTCGGCGCAGTGTTTCGATGGCGCCCCTCTGACCGCTTTTCCGACGGACGTCGACTCGCTATACGTCGTTCGTTGCAACCTCGCCCACGGCTTCAAGACGCCAGATGGACCACGAGATCGAGACGTGCTTGCGGCAGCGGCGCCCGTCCTAGGAAAGATCGTTGCGGCGCTTCGAGAGTCGTGGCGTGACGATTAATCTGATCGCTGTTGCGTGAGCACGCCATCGAGCATGCGTCAGACCTCGTAGCGCAAGCGCCGAGTCAAAACGTCAGCACGGCGATGCCGCCGAGGGCGAGGGCGCCGCCGCCGACCGCGGTCATCGCCGCGTAGTCCGGCTGGTCCTGCGTGAAGTAGATGGCGAGGCCGCCGGCGGCGACGGCGAGGCCGACGACGGTGATCGCGGTGCCCAGGCGGCTGGTGTGGCGGTCGTGATCGGCAACGTCGGCGCGGGCCTTGCCGACGGCGCGGTCGATCGCGGCGGTCTGATCGGCGGCCTCGTCGCTGAGCTTGTCGGGGACGTTGTTGAGCACGTTGATCGCGGCGAGCGTGGCGTTCTTGGTGGCCTCGCTGACGGTGCAGACGTCGCAGCGGTCGGATTCCTGGTCGACCACGCGGCCGGTGTCGGTGCGGACCAGCGTGACGACGTAGCCGAAGCTGGTGCCCGAGCCGGTGAGCGAGATCAGCAGGACGAGCTCCGCGCCGGATTGCTTGCGCAGCTCGGCGAGGCAGCGGCCGACGACGCAGCCGTCGGTCCACTTGGTCGACCGCATCATCCAGGTCTTCATCTGCGCCCGGTTCTGCAGCCGGTAGCGCTTGTTGTCGATCTGATCCTCGAGGGTGCGCTGGAAGCTGTCCTTGACGTCGTCGGACAGACCCTCGACGCGGACCTCGAGGATGCCGACGGTGCGGCGCTTGTCGTCGGCGGTCGCGGGCGGCCGGGAGCCGGTGCCGTCGGGGGCCGGGGCGGCGACCGGCTGGTCGTTGTGGACCGCGGGCGCGGCGCCTCGGGATGGACCGGCGCTCGCCGCGCCGCCGATCAGCAACAGCACGGAGACCAGCCAGGCGCGGTTCACGCTTCGTCGACTTGTGTGATGAACTGTTTCATCAGCCCATCGATCATGAGGTTGCGATCGGTGACCTGGTACTTGCCGTCGCGCCAGCCGGACTGGACCTCGGCGTAGCGCTTCTCGTGATCGGTGATGATGGCCTTGTAGCTGCCGACCTTGCGGACGATGTCCTTCTGGTTCTTGATGAAGTACGCGACCATGGAGGCGCCGGCGGCGACGCCGAGCACGAGGCCGAGCGGCCCGCCCAGCGCGTAGCGCAGCCCGATCCGCAGCGCGAGCAGGAGGCCGGCGCCGATCGCGACCTTGCGGGTGCCCGAGCCATCGACGACCGAGTCCTTGGCGAGCGCCAGGGACGTCTGGCCGGAGGCGATCAGCAGCGCGATGAAGTTGCCCTTCCGCGTGGTCCAGGTCCGGTCGTAGTACTCGCGGATCGCCTGCTTCAGGAACGCGTCCCACGTGGTGTAGAGCCCCGCGGCGCTGGGCGCAGTGTCCTTGGAGGGCTCGGCCACCGACGTAGCTTACCACCCGGATTTGACAGGGGTACCTCCGTCGCCCAGATTCGAGGGCATGACATTCACGAGGTCCGGCCTGGCGCTCGTCGTTGCGATGGCGGCCGGCCGCGTGGCCCACGCTGATCTGGCCGGCGGCCGCGACAAGCTGACCGCCGGCGACTACAAGGCTGCGATCGCCGAGCTCGGCAAGGTCACGGGCAAGGACCGACCGGCGGCCCGGGTGCTGCTGGCACGCGCGCAGCTTGCGACCGGCGACTACGCCGGCGCCGAGGCGACGATCGCGCCGCTGGCCCAGGGCAAGGATCCGCAGGCGGTCGAGGCCCGGCTGGTGTTCGACGACCTGCGCCGGCGGACCGGCCGGACCCAGGACGCGCGCGCCGATCTCGAGCAGCTCGCCAAGGATCACCCGGACGACCGCGCGGTCCGCACCGCGCTCGGCGCTGCCCGCCACGCGCTCGGCGACGTGCTCGGCGCCAAGGCGCTGTTCGACGAGACGATCAAGGAGAGCGACGCCAACCAGCTCAACCTCGATGATCCGGTGCAGACCCATCAGCTGGCGATCGCCGCGCGCTACACGTCGCAGTACCAGCTCGCCAACGACGCGTTCCGCGAGACCTTGAAGCTCAGGCCGCAGGACACCGACGCGGGCATCGAGTGGGCGGGGCTGTTCCTCGAGAAGTACGCGGCGCAGCTCGCCGAGCAGACGCTCGAGGAGGTGTTCAAGGTCAACCCCAATGATCCGGAGGCCCACGCCGCGATGGCCGAGGTCATCGTCGAGACGCGCTACGACCTGGCGGCGGTGCGCCACCACCTCGACGCGGCGTTCGCGCAGAACCCGAAGAGCGCGCGCGCGTTCAAGGTCCGCGCGTCGATCGAGATCGACCAGAACCAGTGGGATGCCGCGGGCAAGACGCTCGACGGCGTGCTCGCGGTCAACAAGGACGACGTCGAGGCGATCGCGATGAAGGCGACGATCGCGTGGGTCCGCGACGACACCAAGGCGTACGACGCGGAGGTCGCGCGCGTCCTGGCGATCGACCCGGCGTTCGCCGAGCTGTACCGGATCGTGGCGCGCGCCGCGGTCCGCGAGCACCGCTACGTCGAGGCGATCGAGCTCGAGAAGCACGCGGTCAAGCTCAAGCCGGATTACTTCGAGGCGATGGCCGGCGTGGGCCTGGGCTACCTGCGGCTCGGGCTCGAGAAGGAGGGCCTGGAGTGGCTCGACCGGTCGTGGGCGGGCGACCAGTACAACGTCCGGACGTTCAACACCCGCACGCTGTTCAAGGACACGATCCCCAAGGAGTACACGTTCGGGGCCAGCAAGAACTTCCGGATCCGCTACCACAACGAGGAGAAGGCGGTGCTGGCGCGCTACCTCGAGCCGACGATGGAGCGCGCGTTCGCCGACATGGTCCGGCGCTACGGGTTCACGCCCAAGACGCCGGTGACGCTCGAGCTCTACGCCGACCGCAACGACTACGGGATCCGCACCGTCGGGCTGCCTGACATCGCGGCGCTCGGCGTGTGCTTCGGCCAGGTGATCACGGCGATGTCGCCGGCCAACGGCGACATCAACTGGGGCATGATCCTGTGGCACGAGCTCGGCCACGTGTTCGCGATCCAGCTGTCGAACTCGCGCGTGCCGCGGTGGTTCACCGAGGGGCTGTCGGAGTACGAGACCCTGATCGCGCGGCCGGACTGGCGGCGCGAGAACGACGCCGACCTGTACGGCGCGGTCGCCAACGCGGCGCTGCCGTCGATCGGCAACCTCAACTCCGAGTTCATGCAGCCCGACGGCAACGCGGTGGTCGTGGCGTACTACCAGTCGGCGGTCACGATCGAGTATCTGATCGCGACCTACGGGTTCCCCAAGATCGTCGACGCGCTCAAGCTGTTCGGCAAGGGCAAGGAGACCCCCGAGGTGCTCCAGGCGATCACCGGCAAGCCGGTCGCGCAGCTCGACATCGAGTTCCGCAAGTACCTCGACGTCCGGCTGAGGCCGTACGCCGGCACGTTCAAGCTGCCGACCCGCGGCTTCGACGACGTCACCAAGCTCGAGATCGCCGCCGACGCGGCGCCCAGGGACGCGCGGGCCCGGGCCCACGTCGCGCTCGGCTACTACTACGGCGGCGACGCCGACAAGGCGACCGTGGCGGCCGCGGCGGCGATCGCGCTCGATCCGAAGCAGCCGATCGCGCGCTACATCCAGGCCGAGATCGTGCTGCACCAGGGCGATCTGCCCAAGGCCAAGGGCATGTACCAGGGCCTGATCGCCGACGGCCACGACAGCTTCGACCTGCGCTCGCGGCTGGCCCAGATCGCCCAGGGCGAGAGCAAGCCGGCCGAGGTCGAGGCCCAGCTGTGCGCGGCCAAGAAGCTCGATCCGGAGCGCAGCTTCCCGTACCAGGAGCTGGCGCAGCGCTACGAGAAGTCGGGCCAGATGACCAAGGCGCTGGTCGAGCTCGAGCACTACAGCTTCCTCGAGCAGATGGACCTCGCGCCGCTCAAGAAGCTGGTCGTCGAGTACGGCAAGCTCGGCAACTGGGCCAAGGTCCGGACCTACGGTGAGATGGCGACGTTCATCAACCCGGCCGATCCGGAGATCCTCGCCGGCCTCGCCCGCTCGTACCTGGAGCTCCGCCAGCCGGCGCGGGCGCTGTTCACGTTCGACACCATGCTGGTGACCAACCCGCCGCCGCGCCGCCCGGCGCTCGCCCACCTCGGCCGGACCCGCGCGCTGATCGCGCTGGGCAAGATCGCCGACGCCAAGGCCGCGCTCGCCCAGGCGATGCGGACCGAGCCCGAGAACGCCGACGCGCTCGAGCTCAAGGCCAAGCTGAAGTAGCCGTCACGCAGAAATCTGCGTTCCGCGGCTGCAGCCGGCCGCGGTTCGTGGATCCTGTGTGCATGGACCAGACGGCGCGGCCGCGGACCCTGGCGGCGATGGGGGGAGCGTACGGCAACCTCGCGGCGCTGGCCGCGTGCCTCGACGACGCCCGGGCGTGCGGCGCCGAGCTGCGCGCGTTCCTCGGCGACTCGATCGGCTGCTGCGGCCACAGCGAGGCGGTGGTCGCGATGATCCGCGACGGCTTCGACGTGTGCATCGCCGGCAACCACGAGCAGCAGGCGGTGGCGCGCTCGCAGAGCTGCGGCTGCGGCTACAGCTCGCCCGACGACGAGGCGGTCAGCTGCGAGGCGTTCCAGCTCGCGACCTCGGCGCTCGGCGACCCGGCGCGCGATCTGCTCGCGACCTGGCCCCACCAGCGCATCGTCGAGCTCGACGGCGGCCGCGTCCTCTTGTGCCACGGCAGCCCGGGCCACACCAGCGAGTTCCTCTACGAGGTCGAGCTCGACGACCTGCGGCTCGAGGCCTGGCTCGATGCCCATGACGTCCGCGGCTTCGTGTGCACGCACTCGGGGCTGCCGTTCGTGCGCGAGCTGCGCGGCGGCCGGTTCGCGGTCAACTGCGGCGTGGTCGGCAAGTCGGATCACGACGGCGATCCGGCGGTGCACTACGCGCTGATCGAGCTGCCGGACGGCCCGCCGCGGATCGCGATCCGCCGCGTGGCCTACGACCACGAGGCCTGGGCGCGCCAGATGGAGGCGGCGCAGATCTCGCCGGTGTTCGTCGAGCCGATCCGGACCGGCGTGTGGAACACCGGCGTGGCGAGCCTGCCGGTCGGCGAGCGCCACCGCCACCTGCGCGCCGGCGACCGCCGGCCCGCCGCGCCGGCCTGGCGCCCCGAGCTGCTCGCGCCCGCCGAGTGGACCGCGCCGCTCGACCGCGCCCGCGGCCACGCGCTGATCAGCGACGCCGAGGTCGCCGAGCTCCGCGCGCTGCTCGATCCGGCGTTCCCGTGGTTCGCCGCGGCCCGGCTCGCCGACAGCGTCCACGTCCACGTCAAGGTCGCCGACACCGCCGCGCTGCCGCTCGACGCGCTCGGCGGCACCGTCGAGAACGCGCGGCCGGGCTACGTCAAGCTGCGCTACCCGGGCGGGCTCAACCTGATCTTCTCGTCGATCCCGATCGCCGAGGAGGACCTGGTCGACGAGCCGCGTCCGCCGCGGCCGTTCGTCGATCACCTCGGCATCGACCTGCGCCGCGAGCTCGGCGTGGTCCGCGCCGCGTTCGACGACGCGGTCGAGCTCGCCCGCCGCGCCGGCTGGAGCCTCAAGACCCAGGGCGGCCTCGGCCGCGCGGTGTTCTGCTGCCACGCCCAGGTCGCCCAGAAGCACTGGCTGTACCCGCCCGCCGAGGGCACGCGCTGGGCGCGGCCGATCGAGCTGGCGTTCGGCCCGCTGGTGATCGGCCCCGAGATGTCGGGCTGTGACCTGCGCCCGATCGACCCCAAGCATCCGGCGTCCGGCGCCGTGATCGCGTGCGCGCCGGTCGCACCGACGTAGCGCGGCTGGCACGCGCACGGGGCGCAGCGCATACTCGCCGCGTGCGCTGGTGGATGCTCTCGTTGATCGCGGCGTGCGACCGCTCGCCGCCGAAGGTCGAGCCGGTCTCCACGGCGGTCGAGCACCGCGCTGCCGCCGCCGCCTCGTGGCTGAAAGGCCAGCTCCACGTCCACACCAACCGCTCGGGAGACAGCCAGACCCCGCCCGAGGAGGTCGCGGCCTGGTACAAGGCGCACGGCTACGACTTCATCGTGCTGACCGATCACAACGTGATCGGCGGCCTCGACGCCGAGCGCGCGCCGCCGGGCATGCTGGTCTTGCCGGGCGTCGAGCTGACGACCAATCTCCGGTCCTGCGACCCGGCCGAGGGCACCGAGCCGTGCCTCCTGCACGTCAACGCGCTGGCCGTCGGGCCCGACGCGCATGCCTCGGGGCTGCCGGTGCGCGTCGACGTTCTCCGCGAGCACGTGTTCGCCGGCGAGATCGCAGCGGCGCGCAAGTTCGGCGGCGTCCCGCAGCTGAACCACCCCAACTTCCACTACTCGGCCGGCGCCGAGCTGATCGCCAGGCTCGCGGCCGGCGGGCCGCTGCTCGTCGAGTTCGAGAACCAGACCAGCGACTCGATGAACGAGGGCGACGCGGACCACCCGTCGACCCAGGCGCTGTGGGATCGCGTGCTCGCGCTCGGCGCGACAGTCTACGGCACCGCGACCGACGACGCGCACCACTACGCCGATGCCGACGCGGTCCGCGCCCGCGGCGAGCCTGCGTTCGCCGGCGACGTCGGCTTCGTGATGGTGCGCGCCGCGCGCACGCCGGCCGCGATCCGCGACGCGCTCGGCCACGGCGAGTTCTACGCGTCCAGCGGCATCGTGCTCGAGGCGCTCGACGTCGACGACCGCGGCCTCGTGGTCCGGACCGCGGCGCCGTGCGAGCTGGCGTGCGTCGACGCCAGCGCCGGCGTCGTCGCGCACACTCGAGGCCGCGAGCTGGCATGCAGGCCGGCCGCGGGGCAGATTCTGCGGGCGATCGCAACCGACGACGCCGGCCACCACGCGTGGACCCAGGCGGTCCGGGCGCGCTGATCGCCGATCAGCGGCGCGTGGCCTTGGCCTTCGACGAGCTGCCGGCCCTGGCCGCCGGTCCTCGCGTGCGCTTCGCCGAGGTGCTGGCGCTGGCTGCCGGCCGTCGGGTGCCCCGGGTCGCGGCGACTGTGTTCGCGGCCGGTGCGTGCGTCTGCTTCGACGACGCCGGCTTGCTGCGTGCGACGGTGGCGGTCGTCCCCGACACGGCGTCCCCCGCGTCGTAGGCGGCTACCAGGTCCTTCGGCGCCATGCACCGCCAGGCCTCGACGAGCACCTGCCGCAGCTCGGGCTCGCTGATCTCCGGCAGCCGGACCAGCACCGCGGGGAAGCCGTGGTAGTGCGGCTCGGTGAAGAACTTGTCGGGATCGGCGGCGAGCAGCGACGCCTTCTCGACCTGGTCGGCGACACGCGCGGCGATCACCTGGGGTTGCGGGACGCGCGGCTTCCTGGGATCGACGCGCTCCATCCACACCCACACGTAGCCCTTGGCCTTGCCCTTGTGCTCGACGGAGAACGCGAAGCCCTGGGTTGCGGCGATCGTACCCGGCAGCGCCAGGGCGATCCGCCGTACATCTTCCTGCGTGGCCATTGCGACCACGGTACCAACGATGCCGGCCGGCGTGGCGATGGGTGTAATGTCCGCGGCCATGTCACAGACCCCGATCCCGCAAGCTCCCGGCTATGGCATGTCGATCAACCTCGAGACCGCCCGCAAGGCGGCGCGCGCGGCGCTCGCGGAGGGCGCCCGGCAGGGCTGGACGGTCGCCGTCGCCGTGGTCGATCCGGCCGGCGAGCTGGTCTACTTCGAGCGCATGGACGACACGCAGATCGCCAGCGCGCAGGTCTGCCAGGAGAAGGCGCGCACGGCCGCGCGGTTCAAGCGGCCGAGCAAGGCGTTCGAGGACGTGCTGGCCAGCGGCCGGCTCGCGGTGCTCGGCCTCGGCGTGACCCCGCTCGAGGGCGGCATCCCGCTGATGGTCGACGGCAAGATCATCGGCGCGATCGGCGTCAGCGGCGTGACCTCGCAGCAGGACGGGGTCTGCGCCCAGGCCGGCGTCGACGCCCTGGACAAGCGGTCCGAGTAGCTACCGGGCGACCAGCGCGCCGAACGCGGCGAGCTCGGGGTCGCCGGCGAGCGCGCCCGCGCCGCGGATCCGGTCGAAGATCACCGCGGCGTGTTCGGTGTGCCGCCGGGCGACGGCGGGGTCGATCGCCGCGATCCGCGCGAGGTCGAGGTGCGAGATCAAGAGGTCGCGCTGCAGCTCGGCGCTGGTGGGATCGGCCTCGGCCAGGGTCCTGCTCAGCGCGAGGCGGCGCTCGAACCAGGCGCGCGCGTCGCCGGGCTCGCCGAGCGCGACCGCGATGTTGCCGAGCTTGCGGTAGGTCCGCGATAGCTCGGGCCGGCAGCGCCGGTCGGCGGCGGTGCCGCCGGTGAGGGTCTGGTGCACGGCGAGGCTGCGCTCGAACCGGGCGCGGGCGTCGCGCAGCTCGCCCAGGGCGATCGCGACGTCGCCGAGCTCCCGGTAGGTCCGCGACAGCGCGCGCTGCCAGCGCGCGTTGCCGGGCGAGGCCTCGACGAGCGGCCGGCTCGCGGCGAGGCTGCGCTCGAACCAGGCGCGGGCGTCGCGGAACCGGCCGGCGGCGAGCTCGACCCGGCCGAGCCGGGCGCGCGCGTCGGCGAGGTCGTGTTGCAGCGCGGCGTTGCCGGCGCCGCCGTCGGCGTCGGCCAGCGCCTCGGTCGCGGTGAGCTCGCGCTCGAACCAGGCGCGCGCGTCGTCGAGCCGGCCGGCGGTGACGGCGACGTTGCCGAGCCTCGCGCACGACACCGCGACCTCGCGCTGCCGGGCGAGGCTGCCGGGCTCGGCCTCGGCGAGCGCCGTGCGCAGGATCAGGCCGTGCTTGAACCAGGCGCGGGCATCGTCGAGCTGGCCGGCGGCGACGGCGTTGTCGCCGAGCTCGTCGTAGGACGTCGCGACGTCGCGCCGCCAGCTGGCGTTGCTCGGATCGGTCTCGATCAGCGCCTGGCGGACCTCGAGGCTGTCCCGGAACCAGGCGCCGGCCTCGGCGAGCTTGCCGGCGGCCGCCGCGACGCCGCCGAGCTTGTCGTAGGACGTCGCGAGATCGCGCTGCCAGCCGGGGTTGCTCGGATCGGTCCGGGCGAGCGCCTTGCTGATCGCGAGGTCGCGCTCGAACCAGGCGCGGGCGCCGTCGAGGTTGCCGGTGTCGCTCGCCAGCGTGCCGAGCTTGTCGTAGGACGCGGCGAGGCCGCGCTGCCAGCTCGCGTTGCCGGGGTCGGAGTCGGCCAGCGGCTTTCTGACCGCGAGGCTGCGATCGAACCATGCCCGCGCCTGGTCGGGCTTGCCGGCGATGGCCTCGACGTCGCCGCGCTTGTCGTACGACACCGAGAGGTCGTACTGCCAGCCGGCGTTGTCCGGATCGGCCTCGGTGAGCAGCCGGAGCAGCGCGAGGCTGTGCTCGAACCAGGCGCGGGCGTCGTCGAGCTTGCCGGCGGCGATCGCCGCGTTGCCGAGCTTGTAGTACGCGACCGACAGGTCGTGCTGCCGGCCGGCGTTGACCGGATCGGCCTCGGCGAGCAGCCGGGTGAGCGAGAAGCTGCGCTCGAACCAGGCGCGGGCGTCGTCGAGCTTGCCGGCGGCGACCGCGACGTCGCCGAGCCGGCTGTACGACACCGACAGATCGTGCTGCCACTCGATGCGCGACGGGTCGGCCTCGGCGAGGGTCTTGCTGACCTCGAGGCTGAGCTCGAACCAGTTGCGGGCATCGTCGAGCTCGCCGGTGGCGACCGCGACGTCGCCGAGCCGCTCGTACGACACCGACAGGTCGTGCTGGCGGCGGGCGTTGGCCGGGTCGGCGTCGGCGAGCCCCTTGCGGACCGCGAGCCCCCAGGCGAACCAGGCGCGGGCCTCGTCGAGCTTGCCGGCGGCGACCGCGACCTCGCCGAGCTTGTTGTAGGACAGCGATAGATCGCGCTGCCACTCGGCGTTGTCGGGATCGGCGTCGGCCTGGCGCCGGGCGTGGGTGTGGACCTCGTCGAACAGCCGGTAGGCATCGTCGAGCCGGCCGCGCTCGCGCGCGACGTCGCCCTGCGCGACCTTGGCGAACATGTCGGTGCGCTGCGCGTTGCTGTCGACGCCGCCGAGCGCCTCGAGGTCGCGCAGCAGGGTGCGCGACCACGTGAGCAGCCGCTCGCGGGCGCGCGACGCACCGGCCACGGTCCGCAGGCTGCGATCGATCCGGAACACGATCTCCTGCGCGACGTGGGTCGCGGCGGCGATGCTCTTGCGGGTCTTGCGCTGCTCCTCGACCAGCCGCGCGATCATCGCCTCCTTGTCGCGCCGCGCCCGCGCGTTGGCGGCCTCGCTGGCACAGATCAGCTCGACCAGCGCCTCGCTGACCCCGAGCGCGCGGCCGCCGAGGCTATCGCGCCAGGCCCGGGCCTCGGCGGTGCTGCCGTCGTCGAGCAGACCGCTGGCGCGGCCGCCGTCCAGCCACTCGCGCGCCCAGCGCTCGAGCCGGCGGTGCTTGACCATGTCGGCCTGGCGGTCCTGGACCCAGGCCGCGAGCGCGCACCAGCCGCTGATCAGCACGTCGTGCGCGAGGTCGACGTGGGGCTCCGCGCAGGGCGGCGCGGCGTCGCCGCTGCTGGTCACGACCAGCCGGCCGTCGATCAGCCGATCGAGCACGCGCTCGAGCTGGCCGGGCGCGTCGCCGCTGCGCCGCAGCTCATCGCGCGTGCGCCGCCGCCGGGTGTGCGGCCGGCCCTCGCCGAGGTGGACCAGGTCGAGCAGGATGCGCTGCGCGAGCTCGCGATCGCCGGGCGCGGTCAGCGCCTGGAGGACGGCGTCGGCGTGGACCGCGAGCGCGGCGGCGAGCCCGCGCTGGTCCCGGCTCACCACGCGCTCGTAGCTCTCGAGCGTGAGGTAGCGCCACGACAGCCGCGCCCACAGCTCCTTGAGCGCGACCTGGAGCAGCGGCAGCGGCACCGCCGAGCGATCGCGGTCGGTCTCGCGGATCAGCCGCTCGACCAGCGCGGCCTCGACGTGCACGCCGGCGTAGCGCGCGGGCTCGACGATCGCGGCGCGCAGCCCGTGGTCGTCGAGCGGGGTCACCGCGTACTGGTGGTGCTCGAGCTCGCGCCAGCAGCGCTCGGCCATCAGCGCGCCGTAGAAGTCGGCCCGCATGCACAGGATCACCGTGCACCACGGCAGGCGCCACAGCCCGGTCGCGAGCTGGAACAGCCGGGCGCGCGCCGCCGGATCGTCATCGGCGAAGACCTCCTCGAGCGGATCGATCACCACGACGCGGCGGCGCGGATCGGGCACCGCCAGCGCGGCGAGCTCGGCGTCGCCGCCGGGATCGGCCAGGAAGCGATCGATGGCCGCGCCCGCGCCCGGGACCTCGAGGCTGTCGATCGTCGCGCGCAGCGCCGCCGCCAGCTCGCCGCCGCGCGGCACGATCCGCACCAGGTGGCGATCGTCGCCCAGCGCGGGCAGCACCGCGGCGTGGATCAGCGACGACTTGCCCGAGCCCGACGGTCCCAGCACCAGCAGCCGGGTGTGGCCGCTGCGGATCCGGTGCAGCACGGCGTCGCGGTCCTGGTCGCGGCCGAACAGCAGGTGGCGATTGGCCGCGGTGAACCGCTCGAGCCCCGGGTACGGGCAGCCGGGCGTCTCGGCGGTTGGCTCGTCGAGCTCGAGCAGCCGGCGCAGCCGCGCCAGCGCCTCGTCGGTGCGTGCGTCGTCGCTGCAGTCGAGGCCGACCAGCGCGCGCTGGCCCAGCGTGAGCTGCCGGCGCTCGGCGTCCGACCCGGGTGCGAAGTCGCGCGCGATCACCACCAGCCGCGGCGCGTCGTGCTCCGCGGTCGCGTGCTGCGCCAGCCGCGCCGCGAGCTGGGTCATCCGGTCCCAGCGCGCCGCGCTCGACGCGATCAGCACCGTGATCCGGCACTCGTCGACCATGCGCTCGATCTCGGCGAGCTGGAGCTCGCCCGGCGCGTCGTCGGCGCGGGTCCGGACCTGGTGCTCGACCAGGCCGAGCGCCGGCAACATCCGCCCGCGGACCCAGCCGTGGTCGGCGGGCGCGTGGCAGATGTGGAGGAGCGGTGGCTCGGATCCGGTCATGCGGGAGGCGTTGCCACCAGACTCGGCAGCGGACGGATGCGCCACTCCTCCAGGCGACCGACCACGACACGATCCGACACGGCATCCGTGCGCGCTCGCCTGCGTGCGTCCAGGCCGTGCCCCGTACCGTGGAGCTGCACGGACCCACCGAGCGCCCCGTCGGTCGCTTCCGAGAAAATCTGATACGCGCGGGCCGGGGACGATGCGAGCATGCCCGCCATGTGGAGATTTGCACTCGTTTGCCTGCTCGCCAGCGCGCCTGCATTTGCCTCACCCACGCTGATCAAGGCGGCCCACCTGATCGACGGCGTGTCGGACCGGCCGCGCGACGGCGTGGCGGTGCTGGTCGACGGTGACAGCATCGTCGCGATCGGCGCCGCCGCCGAGCTCACCGCCAAGCACCCCGGGGCGCGGGTCGTCGACCTCGGTGGAGCAACCCTGTTGCCCGGGCTGATCGACGCCCACACCCACGTGTTCCTCAACGACGACGTCGGGCCCGGCGTCTACGACGCGATCCTGCTCAAGCACTCCGCGCCGTACCGGGCGATCGAGGCCGCGGCCAACGCGCGGACCGCGCTGATGTACGGCTTCACGTCGCTGCGCGACCTCGAGACCGAGGGCGCGATGTACGCCGACGTCGACCTCAAGGCCGCGATCGACCACGGCGTGGTGCCCGGCCCGCGGCTCCAGGTCGCGACCCGGGCGTTCGCGCCGACCGGCATGTATCCGCTGCGCGGCTACAACTGGGAGCTCTCGCTGCCGATCGGCGTCCAGACCATCGATGGCCCCGAACAGGCGCGCAAGGCCGTGCGCGAGCAGGTCGGCTTCGGCGCCGACTGGATCAAGTTCTACGCCGACCACGGCGTCTACGAGGGCCGCCCCGACCGCCCCGTACGCAGCATCGTGAACTTCACGCCGGTCGAGGCCGCGGCGATGGTCGACGAGGCCCACCGGCTCGGCGTCAAGGTCTCGGCCCACGCCAACGGCTGGGACGGCATCGACGCCGCGCTGCGCGCCGGGGTCGACTCGATCGAGCACGGCCAGGGCATCACCGATGACCTCGCGACCCGCATGGTGGCGCAGAACGTGTCGTGGTGTCCGACGATGATGGCCTACCAGTACGCGCTCAAGAAGCTCGCGCCCGACCCACGGGGCTGGATGGGCCAGTACCACAAGGCCGCCATCGCCCGCGCCGTCAAGCGCGGCGTGCGGATCGCGTTCGGCACCGACGCGGGCGCGTTCCCCTGGAGCATGAACCCTGCCGCCGAGGCCAAGCTCATGGCCGACGCCGGCGTGCCGCCCATGGCGGTGATCCGCTCCGTGACCTCGGTCGCCGCGGCGCTGCTCGATCCGCTGTGCAAGCCGGGCGCAAAGACCTGCGGCAAGTCCGGCGTCGGCGAGATCGCGCCGGGCAAGCACGCCGACCTCGTGGCCGTCGCCGGCGATCCGCTCAAGGACATCACCGAGCTCGAGCGGGTCACCTGGGTCATGAAGGCCGGCGTGGTGTGGAAGGCGCCGTAGCGCCGCGTCCCTGCTGGCGCCCCGCTCAATGCCGCTGACTCGGCACATCGCGAGCGTGGGTCCGACCAGCCACGTGCGCGGGCGGCGACACACTCGGCGAGAACAGGACCGGAGATGAGCCGGTGCTCTCCCGAGGTGCCCTTCGCCTCGCTGCCGGTGAGCCAGCGCCGCCCGTGCGCCGCTGCTTCAACCCGACCTCACATATTCCCATCTTCGTGCTGATCGTCGTCCCGGTAGCCCGCTGCCAGCGCCCCCGCGGCGTCGAAGTCCGCGCTCGATGGCTCATCCTTGCGTATCCAGGCACGGCAGAGCACGACCTTCATGCTGTCGCAGAAAGCCACGATGGCGAAACGAAGCCCGCCGCTCTTGCCGCCGCCCGGGATCGTCCAGCGCACCTTGAGCAGCTTGCCAGTGCGGCACGCCGATCCCAGCGTCGAAATTGAAGAGCCCATGGGGGCGGAACATCCCGCGTCCCCGGAGAAATAGTCGCACAGCATCTCGCGCAGCTTCGCTACGTTGTGCGTGTAGTTGTCGCCGAGCGCGACCTTGATGCGCTTGATGTCGTCAGCGCAATGCTCGCTGACAAACCACGTCACCGCCGCCGGTACCACGGTCATTGTCGCCAGCGATCAGTCCCAGAGTTGCGTTGCCGAAGACGCGGCGTCGCAGATCGCCATCGTATCCGCGTCCAGCGGTTCGTCGAGCCATGCGTCATCGTCGTCATCGCCTAGTTGCTGAAGTGCCAGAAGCATGTCGATCTTCACGAACGGCCGCCCCTTCTCATGCTTGGCGTTGGCAACCCGCCATCCCGGATTGTCGTGCGAAAGCGCCGATACGGCCGCTGAAATGAACGAGTTGAGAAAGCCAGTGCTGATGTAGCGCGCCAGCTCCTGCTCGCGCTCGCTGAGGCAGCTGAAGGTCGTGATGGGGTTCTTTACACGAAGCGGCTTCGACGTGTACGTACCGGTGACTTCCTGGAGTTGCTCCGCGAGGCCACTTTCGATCAATGGCTTGATCAGGATCTCCTTGTAGGAGTCGACCACTGGGCCCTGCGGCAGCGCCACATACTCTTGTTCGGTCACGGTCTTGCCGAGATCGCGGAGCGCGTGGAGGTCGAGATAAAACAGCGCCTTGTTGAGAACAACGATGTTGAGCCGTTGCCTTGGCGAAACCTGCAGTAGCGCCATGGCCGCTTCGAGCAACTTGTTTCTCGCCGTCGCCATGGCGATCACTGTACGCATGAGCAGGAATATCGTCAAGTTGCTGATGGATATACGGATCCGGCAACTTCGACGCAGGCCCCGCGCTCGAGGGCACTTCGCGCCGAGGTGGTGGCTACCAGATCTTCACGCGCTGCTCCGGCGCGAGGTAGAGCGCGTCGGTGTCCCTGGGCTTGAACGCGTCGTACCAGGCGTCGAGGTTGCGGACGGTGGAAGCGCGGAAGCTGACCGGGCTGTGCGGATCGGTGACCAGCAGGTTGGCGAGCATCTGGTCGCGGTACATGCCGCGCCAGGCCTGAGCCCAGGCGAGGAAGAACCGCTGGTCGCCGGTGAAGCCGTCGAGCACCGGCGCGGGCTTGCCGCCGAGCGACAGCTTGTAGGCGCCGTACGCGATGGTCAGGCCGGCGAGGTCGGCGATGTTCTCGCCCAGGGTGAGCTCGCCTTTCACGCACTGCGCCGGCTTGCCGCCTTCGGCGGGGAGCGGGCAGTAGGCGCTGTACTGGGCAACCAGCCTGGCGGTCGCAGTCTTGAACTTGTCGGCGTCGTCCTTGGTCCACCAGTTCTTGAGCGCGCCGCTGGCGTCGTACTGCGCGCCCTCGTCGTCGAAGCCGTGGCTGATCTCGTGGCCGATCACCGCGCCGATGCTGCCGTAGTTGACCGCGTCATCGGCGTTGGGATCGAAGAACGGCGGCTGGAGGATGCCCGCGGGGAACACGATCTCGTTGCGCGTCGCGCTGTAGTAGGCGTCGACGGTCATCGGCGGCGTGCTCCACTCGTCGCGATCGACCGGCTTGCCGAGCTTGGCGAGCTCGTGGTCGTACTGGAACTCGGCGGTGCGCACGGCGTTGCCGACGGCGTCGCCGCGGGTGATCGCGAGCGCCGCGTAGTCGCGCCACTTCTTGGGATAGCCGATCTTGGGGTTGTAGGTGGCGAGCTTGGCCCTGGCCTTGGCCCGGGTCTCGGGGCTCATCCACGCCAGGCTGTCGAGCCGCTGGCCCATCGACGTCAAGAGATTCGCGACCAGGGCCTCGGCGTGGGCCCGGGTCCGGGGCGAGAAGTGCCGGGCGACGTAGAGCTTGCCCACCGCCTCGCCCAGCGCGTCGGTGACCTCGTTGACGCCGCGCTTCCAGCGATCCTCGAGCTGCTGCGCGCCCGACAGGGTCTTGCCGTACATCTCGAAGTGGGTCTCGACGAACTTCCTGGGCAGGTACGCGGCCTCGCTGGTCAGCACCCGCAGGGTCAGGTAGTCCTTCCACACCGAGACCGGCTGGCTCTTGATCAGCTGGCTGGTCCCGGCGATCGCCGACGGCTGATTGACGTTGATCACCGCCTGGCCCTCGAGGCCGACCGCCTTGAGCCACGGCTTCCAGTCGACGCCGGGCGCGAGCCTGGCGAGCTCGGCGATCGTCATCTTGTTGTAGGTCCTCTGCGGATCGCGATTCTGGACCCGGCTCCAGTGGGTCTGGGCGAGCTGCTCCTCGAGCGCGTAGACCGCGGCGGCGCGCCGCTCGGCGTCCCGGGGCGCGATGCCGATCAGCGCGAACATCTGCGCGATGTAGCGCTTGTAGCCGTCGCGGACCTTGGCGAACTGGTCCTTGCTGGCGTCGTACATGTCGCGATCGGACAGCCCGAGGCCGCCCTGGCCCAGGGTCGCGATGTGGCTGTCGGGCGCGCGGTCGTCCTCGGAGACGATCGTGCGGAGCGGGTTGCGCACCAGCCGGCGGGCCGACACCGCGAACTGCTGGACCACGCCGCCGGCGTCCTTGATCCGGGCGATGTCGTCGAGCCACGGCTGGATCGGCGCGATGCCCTTGGCCTCGATCGCCGCCTCGTCCATGAACGTCCGGTAGTAGTCGCCGATCCGCTGGCCCTCGCTGCCCGGCGGACCGGACGCGCTGTCGATGATCTCGCGGGTGCGGTCGTTGCTGAGATCGGCGAGCTTGATGAAGATCGCGTACAGCGGCTTGTCCGGCGGGATCGTCGTCGACGCGAGCCAGCGGCCGTTGGTGTAGCGATAGAAGTCCGCGCCCGGCGCGACCGAGGGATCCATGCCCGCGAGGTCGACGCCCCAGGCGCCGTACGCGGCCTTGCCGCCGGCCGGATCCGGCGCGGACCGGGCCGCGGTGGTGGTGGCGGGCGGCGGTGTGGATCCGCAGCCGGCCATCGCGAGGGTCACCGCGAGCAGTCGTCGTCGTCGCATGTTGCGCTCCAGCGTGGGGAGCGCTCGACGTACCAGAACCCGGGCGGCGTTGCAAAGCCCCGAGCCGGGCTGCCGCACCGCGACGCGTGCGACGCCCGGGTCCGCGCTACCAGATCTTCACGCGCTTGTCGGGCGCGAGGTAGAGCGCGTCGCCCTCCTTGGGCTTGAACGCGTCGTACCAGACGTCGAGGTTGCGGACCACGGAGGTCCGGAACTCCGACGGGCTGTGCGGATCGGTGACCAGCCGGTTGGCGAGCTCCTGGTCGCGGTACAGCCGGCGCCAGACCTGGGCCCAGCCGAGGAAGAACCGCTGGTCGCCGGTGACGCCGTCGAGCACCGGCGCCGGCTTGCCGCCGAGCGACAGCTTGTAGGCGTTGTACGCGATGGTCAGGCCGGCGAGGTCGGCGATGTTCTCGCCCAGGGTCAGCTCGCCCTTGACGCACTGCGCGGGCTTGCCGTCTGCGGCCGGCACCGGGCAGTACGCGCTGTACTGGGCGACCAGCTTGGCGGTCGCGGTCTTGAACTTGTCCGAGTCGTCCTTCGTCCACCAGTTCTTGAGCGCGCCGGTGGCGTCGAACTGCGAGCCCTGGTCGTCGAAGCCGTGGCTGATCTCGTGGCCGATCACCGCGCCGATGCCGCCGTAGTTGACCGCGTCGTCGGCGTTGGGATCGAAGAACGGCGGCTGGAGGATCGCGGCGGGGAACACGATCTCGTTGAGCTCGGGGTTGTAGTAAGCGTTGACCGTCATCGGCGTCATGCCCCACTCGTCGCGATCGAGCGGCTTGCCGAGCTTGGCGAGCCGGCGGTTGTACTCGAACTCCGAGGTGCGCACGGCGTTGCCGACGGCGTCGCCGGCAGTGATGGTCAGCGCGGAGTAGTCGCGCCACTTCTTGGGATAGCCGATCTTGGGGTTGTAGGTGGCGAGCTTGGCCTTGGCCTTGGTCTTGGTCTCGGGGCTCATCCACGCCAGGCCCTCGAGCCGCTGGCCCATCGACGTGAGCAGATTCTTGACCAGCGCGTCGGCGTGGGCCTTGGTCTCGGGGGTGAAGTACCTGGCGACGTAGAGCGCGCCGACCGCCTCGCCCATGCCGCGGGTGACCTGCTCGACGCCGCGCTTCCAGCGCTCCTTGATCTCCGGCGTGCCGGTCAACGTCTTGCCGAACATCTCGAAGTGGGTGTCGACGAACTTCCTGGACAGGTAGGGCGCCGCCTCGGTCAGCGCGTGGAGCGTCAGGTAGTCTTTCCACACCGCGACCGGCTGGCTCTTGACCAGCTGGCTGATCGCGGTGACCGCGGGCGGCTGGCCGACGATGACGGCGGCCTGGCCCTCGAGGCCCACGGTCTTGAGCCACGGCTTCCAGCCGATGCCGGGC
>Ga0307515_10001487_pt1 | contig 52645 bp, 40 predicted proteins | sample 17_EM_MG_FD_194513 | JGI IMG/M metagenome (GOLD analysis project Ga0307515, IMG submission 194513) | Populus trichocarpa ectomycorrhiza microbial communities from riparian zone in the Pacific Northwest, United States - 17_EM | ecosystem: Host-associated > Plants > Roots > Unclassified | place...
ATCTTTATTCATGACCCACACTCGATGAACACTCCCCTTCGCATCGCCATCGTCGGCGGTGGCCCCGGCGGCTTGACGCTGGCCCGCTTGCTGCACCTGCAAGGCCTGGCCTGTACGGTCTATGAGCGCGACGAAAGCCCCAACGCGCGCCCGCAAGGCGGCACGCTGGACCTGCATGAAGACTCGGGCCTGCTGGCGCTGGAGCGCGCCGGGCTGATGCCGCAGTTTCATGCCGTCGCCCGCTATGAAGACCAGGGCACTCGCTTGCTCGACCGCGCCGGCCAGGTGCTGTTCGACCACGACGACCCCAGCGGCAACCGGCCCGAGGTCGACCGGACAGCGCTGCGCGACCTGCTGCTCGGCTCGCTGCCCGACGGCTGCGTGCACTGGGGCTGCGCACTGCGCGACGTGGTGCCTCGTGACGACGACCGCTGGGACCTGCGCTTCGACCACGGCGTCGAAGGCCCGTTCGACTTGGTGGTGGGCGCCGATGGCGCCTGGTCGCGCGTGCGGCCGCAGCTGTCGCGCTACCAGCCGCAGTACAGCGGCCTGACCTTCGTCGAGTTCGGCATCGACGATGTCGACCGGAAGCACCCTGCCCTCGCCGCATTGGTCGGCCGCGGCAAGGTCTGCGTCGAAGCCGATGGCAAGGCCATCATTGCGCAACGCAACGGCCACTCGCATGTACGCGGCTACGCGATCTTCCGCGTGCCGCTGGGCTGGGCGGCACAGCGCTTTGATTTCTCGTCACCCGCGGCCATGCGCGACGGGCTGGTGCAAGAGTTCGAAGGCTTTGCCGACAACATCCGCGACCTCTTTCGCGCCAGCAACGACCACTTCGTCGAGCGGCCGATCGTCGCGCTGCCGGTGGGGCACCACTGGCCCATCCGCCGCGGCCTGACGCTGCTGGGCGATGCGGCGCACGTGATGTCGCCTTTCGGCGGCGAAGGCGTGAACAACGCGATGCTCGACGCGGTCGAACTCGCCCGCCGGCTGGCCGAACACCCGCACTGGCCCGACGCGGTGGCCGCCTATGAGCGCGAGATGTTCGAGCGGGTGGTCGAGTCGGCCGCCGGTGCCGCAGAAGGCGCGGCCACGCACCTGTCGCACGATGGCCAGGCATTGACGCTGGAGACCTACCGAGGCCACCAGGCGATGCAAGCGGCGCCGAGCGACGAGGCCAGCGTCAGCGCGTGAGCCTGCGAAGGCGTCGGGCTCCGCGTCGAACCGTCAATCTGCCCCGAGCTGGTTCAGGCAACCGGGCAGCGGTGACGTGATGGGACCCACTCTCCGTTTTTGTAACGACGCGATCAAGAACGCGGCGCCCGGGCAGTTCGAGATCACTCAAGCTGCCCGTGATGCCGCGCATCGATCATGGGTCAACGGTAGTAAGGATCGCCCGGCCGGGCGTCGTAACGATTGGGCACACCATCGTTGTCGCGGTCACGGTCGTACCGGTTCGGCACGCCGTCCCGGTCTCTGTCGTGCACGTAGCCCGGCGAACGGTGGGCGGGTGCCACCACGCAGGCGCTGAGGGTGGCGAGTGTTGCCGCGCTGACGGCGATGATGCAAAGGCGTTTCAACATGGTTCACATCTCCTTCATGACGGTCTCCAATATGCACTTCGATGCATGGGTGCGGAATCGGCGATCTGGTCTAAGTCATGTAGGACAACGCCCTCAGCCGTTGCGATTGCCGTTGCCGTGTCAGAGCACTCGAGTCGGCGGTCGCGGTTGTGCATGAAACCCGGCTGCGGCATGTCGAATCCGGCCAGCGCCGTTCGTCGTCTGAATCGGAGGGCAGTTCCTCCGCAACCCTGGCCTGCACCGATGAACCCCAACGATCCTGTCACCGCAGCCCTGGCCGCCTACCGTGCGGCCGTCTACGCCAAGGACGTCGACGCCTTCTGCGCGCTGTACGACCCCGACATCCACGCCTTCGACATGTGGGGCCAATGGCAGCACCAAGGCCTGGCGGCTTGGCGACAGATGGCGGAAGGCTGGTTCGACGCAGTGGGCAACGAGCGTGTCATCGTCGAAATCACCGAAGTGCACGCGGAGCAGGCCAGTGACCTGGCCTTCGGCCATGCCTGCTTGCGATTTTCGGCCCAGGCTGCCGATGGCAGCACCTTGCGCTCGATGAGCAACCGCTTGACGCTGATGATGCGGCGGCGGGCGGGCAGCTGGAAGATCGTGCACCAGCACACCTCGGCACCGGTCGACCATGCCAGCGGCAAGCCCCTGACGCAGCGCTAGTCGTTCAGCACGGCTCGGCGCACAATGCGCGCCCTCGCCCATCACCACCGAGCCGCCCATGCTGCACGACCCCACCCGCCACGAAGCCCTGAACGCCAGCCCCTGGGACGAGGCAGCGGCACGCGCCGAGATCGAGCGCATCGTCGCCACCACGGTCGCCCGTTTCGAAGCCGGCGGCTGGTGGCCGATCCATCCCAAGGATGTCGACGGCGACGACCCGAACGAGCCGCCCACCTCGCTGTACTTCGGCGCGATCGGCACGGCGTGGACCGTGCACTACCTGCAGGCAGCGGGCGCCGCGCCTGGCCAGACTCGCTTCGACGCGCGCTTCGGCGAACTGCTCGAGCGCAACCGCACCTGGCTCGCCAAAGTATCGACCAGCGACTCGACCGCTGCCTACCTGATGGGCGACACGCCGGTGCTGATGATGGCGCAGGAGCAGGCGCCCAACGAAGAGCGCACGAAGCAGCTGCTGGCGCTAATCGACGGCAATCTCGACCACCCAGCCCGTGAGCTGATGTGGGGCTCACCCGGCACGATGCTGGCCGCGCTGTTCCTGTATCGGCGCTTCGGCGACGAGCGCTTTGCCGACGCCTTCCGCCGCAGCGCCGCGCAGCTGCGGTCACAGCTGAAGTGGTCCGAAGAGCACGGCTGTCACTACTGGGATCAGGATCTCTACGGCAGCCACTACACCTTTCTCGACGCGGTGCACGGCTTTGCCGCCACCGCCGCGGTGCTGATCCGCGGCCGCGACCTGCTGCCGGCCGAAGAGGGGGCCGCCTGGCAAGACCTGATCGTCAACACCATCGACAAGACAGCGTTGCGCGAGGACGGCCTGGCCAACTGGCCGGCCTACCTGGTCAACCCCAGCTCGAATCCGCAGAAGAAGCTGATGCAGTTCTGCCACGGCTCGCCGGGTTTCGTGATCTGCCTGGCCGACCTGCCCGACCCGCGGCTCGACGAGTTGCTGCTCGCCGCTGGCGAGGCCACCTGGATCGCCGGCCCGCTGAACAAAGGCTCGAACCTGTGCCACGGCACTGGCGGCAACGGCTACGCCTTCTTGAAACTGTACGACCGCACCGGTGACGCGCGCTGGCTCGAGCGCGCCCGCGCGTTCGCAATGCATGGCATCCGCCAGACCGCGAACGACGAGCGCGAATACGGCCAGCTGCGCTACTCGCTGTGGACCGGCGACCCGGGCTTTGCGGTCTACCTGTGGGACTGCATCTGCGCGAAGGCCGCCTTCCCGACACTCGACGTCTTCTACGCCGCCGCTTGAGTCTTGCCAGTCAGTCGGGCGCCGGCAGCAGGCCATCGATGCTGCGGCTCATCGTCCACTTGTCGTGGTAGACGATGCCGACCGGCTCAATCACCTCGTCGCGGTACAGCCCGACCTTCAGGTAGTTCAGCTGGCCCGGATACTGGGTCGCGATGTAGCGCTTGGGCATCACCAGCTTGCCGTCCAAATAGAGCTCGACGAAGCCCACCTTCGGGTCGGACGACCACTTGACGTGGAACAGGAAGTCGCGCCACTGCTGGCGCGCCAGCGGCGCCTGCCAGACCTGCACGCCGGGGCTGCCGCCGATGTTCAGCCGCATCTCTTCGCCGTAGACATAGAACTCGACCGGCGGTGAGCCGCCGAAGTCGTCCGCCTGGTGCCACTGAGTGAACAGCTGCCAATGCCGCTCACTCGGGAAGCTCTGGTCGAACATCGTGCTCCATTTGTAGAAGTACTCCGAGCCCGAGGCTTCGTTCGTCATCTGCACCAGCTCGTTGCGGTTGCCACTGGAGTCGATCGGGTCGTCGCCCTGGTAGACGGTGGTCTTCATCGCATAGCGGCCCTGCGTGACCGGCGAGGTCACCACCAACAGCCGGTTCGGGTCGACCATCTGCGCGCCGCTCCACTGCTTGATGTCGCCGGTTTCGAAGTTGCCGCGCCACACCACCTCTCTCGCCGCGGTCTTGGCGGCGCACACCCGCGCCTCGGCGATGCTGGCCCAATCATTCAGGTCGTTGCCGTTGACGGTGATGCGCACGCGCCGAGCCTTGCGCGGGTCGAAGCGGTAGGTCTCGGCATCGAGTGTGGCGCCGCTACTCTGGCCGCTGTAGACGGCCTTGTAGTGCACGCCGTCGTTCGAGGTCGACACGACGAAATCGTTGTGGCGCAGGTTGCCCTGGTGCCAGGCCACCGACACACCGCCGACCTTGGCGACCGTGCCGAGGTCATAGTCGATCCACGAGCCTTTGCCGAGGTTGCTCCAGCGTGTATCGAGCCGGCCATCCAGCGTGTTCTCGGGCAGGTCGCCGTCATTGCCGCTGGCGATCACCGACGACACCGCCAGCGGTGTGCAATGCGGCGTCGGAATGTCCAGCGCGTTCGATTGCGCGGCCGCCGCGCGCTCTTCTGCCGGCGTGGCCATCGCCGGGTTGCCCATCGCCACGGCAACGGCGGCCGACAGCACGATCCAACTCATCTTCTTCATGGGGTTTCCTTGTGCTCCGAAAGTTTGGTGGCGCCCGCAGCCCTGTGAGCCGCCGGCACCCAAGCTGTATCGCCTGGTATCGCGCCGCATCCGTTGGCAACAGCCGATCGGGCGCGGCACGGCCTCGGCGCGAAATGGCCGACGCGGTGACGATTGTTCGGATCGCGGCATGGCCGCGCATGGCCCGAATGGCCCATGCGATGGCCCATTCAAAAACCCTTCGGCCACCCTGCCTGTTAGGCGCAGATCATCAACAGTTGTCAACACGGGCCGAACTTTCGGCCAAGGCGCTGGTCACATGGCCGCCGCCTCCGGTAGCGTGCTGTGACACCTCACCGATGCGCGGCTCCACTTGGCTTGCCCGTTCTGAAGGGAAAGAGATGATCTCTGTGAAAACCCATGTGCCGCGGCTGGCTCGCGTGCTGCCTGGCCTGGCGCTGATCGGCACACTCGCCTTGGCCACCTCGCTGGCCCAGGCCGACGAAGCAACGATCCGCAAGAACCTCGCCGATCGCATGCCCAAACTGCCGAAGATCGACGAGGTCAGCAAGACCCCGATCCCCGGCGTCTACGAGCTGCGCCTGGGCACCGACATCCTGTATTCCGACGAGACCGGCGCCTATGTGTTCGAAGGTGCGCTGCTGGACACGCAAACCCAGACCGACCTGACCAGGGCCCGCATCGACAAGCTGACGATGGTCGATTTCGGTTCGCTGCCGCTGACGGACGCGATGGTCTTCAAGCAAGGCACCGGGCAGCGCAAGTTGGTGGTCTTTGCCGACCCGAACTGCGGCTACTGCAAGCGCGTCGAGCGCGACCTGCTGGGCTTGAAGGACGTGACGATCTACACCTACGTGATCCCGATCCTCGGCCCGGATTCGAACGTCAAGTCGCGCGACATCGTCTGCTCGAAAGACAGCGCCAAGGCCTGGCGTTCCTGGATGATCGACAACGTCACGCCGGCCAAGCAGAGCGACAAGTGCGACCCCGCGGTGCTGGCGCGCAACCTCGACCTGAGCCGCAAGTACAAGATCCACTCCACCCCGGCGGTGGTGTTCGAAGATGGCACCCGCTCACCCGGCGCGATGCCGATCGAGCGCATCGAAGAGCGCATGAAGGAGGCGGCCAAGAAGGCCTGAACCACGCCGCCGTGGCCCGGTGCCCGCTGCGACACCGGTTCGCCCAACTCACGCCTGCATACACACACGCGCCGCGGGGACCATGCGGCAGTCCAGGAAGACTTGGACAATGGTCCGGTCCTGTTCGCCGAGCCCCAGTTGCTCACGCCGTTGCCGCCGCCGGCTGTCCTTGTTGCCCTGCATGCCCAGCGTGCGGGGCGGCCATGGCTCGGCAACAGCAGATCAACTGAACTCTGGTGACGCCAGGACCTTGAAATTCCTAACATTCAGGAGACGAGGTTGACCATGAACCAGTTGATGCGAACCAAGCCGGCCCTCTTGTGGGCAGCCATGTTGTGTGCGGCCCCCGCCTGGGCCCAGGCGACGGATCAGTCAGTGCCTAAGACCACGACAGACCTGTCGGACGCGGTCGAGAGCGGGCCCACCAACAAGGAATGCGAGGCCCGGGTCAACGACAGCGTCGCCAAGCTGCTGGAGTGCATTCGCAAGGACCCGCTGTGGAAAACGCTGAGCGCCTTTCAGGACATCTCGGACGCCCACCCCGGGTCTGACGGCCATGGCAACCGCGACACCGGCAGCACCGGCTACAAAGCCTCGGTCGACCATGTGGCGGCGCGGATGAGAAAGGCCGGCTACCAGGTCACGATACAGAAGTACAACTACACCACCTCGGTGGTCGACGGCGTGCCGAGCTTCGCCTCGTCCGAGCGCGACTTTGCGCTGGGCAAAGAATGGTTCGTGGCCCGGCTGTCCGCCGGTGGCACGCTGTCGGCGCCGGTCCAACCGGTCGGCGGCACCGGCACCGGTTGCCGTGCCGAAGACTTTGCCGGCTTCGCGGCCGGCCATGTGGCGCTGCTGCAGCGAGGCCCCTGCGCCTATGACGCCCAGGTCGCGCGCGCGCAAGCCGCTGGGGCGAAGGCCGTCATCATCTACAACCACCGCGGTGAGTTGCCCGCAGCCAGCGAAGCAGATGCCGTCGCAGAACCGGCCGGCGCGGGCAGCGGCGGTGCCTTCGAACTGCGGCTCACGACCCCGGCCACGATCCCGGTGATCGGCGCCGTCTCGTATGCGGTGGGCGCCAGGCTGACGCAGGCTCATGAGCGGGGTGACGCGCCGGTCGTGCGTGTCGACATCCGCACGCGGGCCCAATCCGGCATCGACTACAACCTGATCGCCGAGTCGCCGTTCGGTGACGCCAACTCGGTGGTGGTTGTCGAAGGTCACCTGGACGCGATCTACGGTGCCGGCATGCTCGACAACGCCTCCGGCTCGGCGACCATCCTCGAGATCGCGTTGAAGCTGGCCAAGACGCCGACCGTCAACAAGCTGCGTTATGTCTGGTTCGGCGGCGAAGAGATCGGCCTGCTGGGCTCGCGCTACTACACGAAGAATCTGACGGCCTCGCAGCGCGATCGGATCGCCTTCGACATCGATGCGGACGTCACCGCGACGCCCAACTTCGACTACCTCGTCGCCGACCCGGCCAATGCGTCGAACGTCGACCGCTTCCCTGACAACGTGGTGCCCGAGTCGAAGATCGGCAACCAGCTCTTCGCCGACTACTTCGCCTCGGTCGGCATCCCGTCCCGCGCCGCATCGTTCGGCAACGACGGCACCGACTCCAACTCGTTCAGCCTGATCGGCATCCCGAACACCGGCATCCTGACGCAGCAGAACTGCTGCAAGCAGACCTGGGAGGTCAACATCTGGGGCGGCGTCACGGGCAACTACGAAGGCAAGATCCCGAGCCGTGATGGCGGCTGCGTCGATCGTTCGCACCGCTGGTGCGACAACCTGTCCAACAACGACCCTGTGGTGCTGGAAGTGGCGTCGAAGGCCACGGCGTACACGGTCTTCAACCTGGCGAACCACGCGTTCGCGGCCCGCAAGCGCTGACGGTGCACCAGCGGAGGTGGGTTGCCCACCTCCGCCTGCCGTGCAATCGACGCATCCGCATGCGCCGAACGGCCCACGTGGCGAACCCGGCGCTGTCGCCCAGCCATGGGACGTGCGCCGGCCCACCGGCAAGGACAATCCCCGGCCATGTCTGTGGAGCCCTTGCCGCCCGCCCCCACGCCTTCGCCCCCTTCCGTCCGGCCGTTCGCGCTGACCAAGATCCGGCCGCCCAGCGTGCGGCAGGATGTCGTTGCGCGCCCGCGCCTGGAAGCCGCGCTGACGGCCGCGCTGTTGCAGGCCAGGTTGACCTTGCTGGTGGCGCCCGCGGGCTTCGGCAAGACAGTGGCGCTGGGCGCTTGCCTCGAGGCCGCCCGCCAGGTGGGCACCGCCGGTTGCGTGTGGATCAGCGCCGACGAAGACGACGACCTGCCGCGCATCTCGGCTTGCACGGTGGCCGCGCTCGAACCCTTCAAGGTGCCGTGGAAACGCTGGGTCTCCCCCGCCGCCACGGCGGCCGCCCTGACCGGCGCCGACGCTGAACGCCGACGTGCGATCGCCAACGATTTCGTCAATGCGCTGACCGCCACCCCCGTGCCACGCGGGCTGATCGTGATCGACGACGCGCACCGGCTGGGTGACGTGGCGATCTTCGAGTTTCTCGACCACATGATCGAGCGCCTGCCGCCGCACTGGGGCGTGGTGCTGTCGTCGCGGCTCGACCCACCGATGGCGATCGGGCGCTGGCGCGGCCGCGGCGAGCTGGCCGAGTTCCGCCAGGCCGAGCTGCGCTTCGAGCTGAGCGAGGTGCGGGTGCTGGTCGGCGACGTGGTCGACACCGCGCCGTCGCTGCAGCCCGAGGCCTTGCTCGAACGGACGCAAGGCTGGGCCGCGGGCTTGCGCATGGCACTGCAAGCCCGGCGCAGCGGTGCGTCGTTGAGTGAGCAGCATGTGTTCGACTTCGTCGCTTCAGAAGTGCTGGCCGAAATGCCGGCCGCCAAGCGCCTGTTCCTCATTCGGTGCTCGGTATTGCCCGAGCTGAACCTCGCGCGCTGCACGGCCGTGTCGGGTGACCCGGAGACGGCGCGCTGGCTCGACGAGATCGAACGGCAGGGCCTGTTCGTCTCGGTGCGCGGCGAAGGCAGCGACGCCGTACTGGTGCTGCACGACCTGTTCCGCGCCTGCCTCGAGCTGCAGCTGCAGCGCGAGCTGCCGCACGAGCTGCCTCAGCTGCTGCAACGCGCCGCACTGCACGAGCCGGACACGCCGCGACGCGTGGGTTTTCTCGTCCGTGCCGGCGCCTGGGACGCGGCGCGAGCCGACCTGTTCGAGGCCGCGCCGGCGTTGATCACCGCCGGCGTGGTCGGCCCGGTGCACCGGCTGATCGGGCAGTTCCCGGCCGCGCAGCGTGACGCCCCCGAGTTCCAGATGATCCGCGGCCTGAGCGCCTGGTCGCAATGGGACTTCGACACGATGCGCGTGGCGATGCGCCGCGCGGCCGAGGGTTTTGCGCAAGCCTGCAACGAGCCCCATCGGCAGTGGGCGCTGGCGCACGAGGCGATCGGCCTGCTCGCCTCGCGCCAGCCGCAAGACGCCACGCCATTGCTGGCCGAGTTGACCGCTGCTGGGCCGCTGGATGGCGAGGTGCTGATCACCACGCTGCATGCGCAGACCTGGCAGGCGCTGGAGCTGGGCCCGCTCGACGAGGTCTGCGCGCTGCTGGCGCGCGAACTGCAAGAGATCGAGCGCCGGCCCTTGCCAGTGCTTTGGTACAAGGCCTCACCGACGATGGGCTTCGTCGGCCTGCCCGGTTCGCGGGCAGTGCTCGCCCAGTACGTCGAAGGCGCCAGCGCGGCGGCCGGTGAAGCGCTCTCGGCGCTGCGCGTGCTGGCCATGGTCATCCAGGGTTGGCTCGAAGCCTGGGCTGGCCAAGCCGACGAGGCCCGGGCGCTGCTGCAAACGGCCGCCGACGATTCGCGCTGGCTCGACCAGGCCGAGGTGATCGGCTGGCAGGTCGCGATGGGCCAGGCCTTCGTGCACGCGCTGCGAGGTGACGCTTCGGCCGCGCTGGCTGCCACGCGACATCCGCTGCCGCGGCCTCGTCCCGGGCTGGTCAGTTCACGCCGCCACACGCTCGAATCCTTGGCCCTGACGATCAGGATCCGCATCGCCAGCGCGTTCGGTCTCGACGCGGACGTTCGCGAGGCGCACCAGCGCCTCGCTCAGATGCCGCTGCCGCCAGGCGACCGGCCGTTCGCCCAGCACCGCGCAGCGCTGGCGGGACACGCGATGCTGGCGCAAGGTGACGCTGCCGCGGCTCAACACCATTGGCGCGAAGCCCTGCTGGCGCACGAGGGCGATCTGCGCATGCTGGGGCTGGACACGGAACTGCGCCTGCGGTTGGCGCACGCGGCCGTGCACCACCGCCAGACCGAGCCTGCCGCGCAATGGCTGCGGCCGGCCCTGGCGCGTGCCACCGCGGAGCAAGCGGCCACCCCATTGCGGTTGCTGGGCCGGGGCGTGCTGAGCGACTTGGCGCAGCACAACTGGCAAGGCCAGTTGTCGCAAGGTGAACGGCAGCAGCTGCAAGCGCTGCACAGCGCATGCGCCCCGCTCGCGGCCGCGGTAGCCCCGCGCAATGGGCCCGCCACCATGGCAGCGGCACCCGCAGGCTCCGGCGACCCGGAGCTGACCGAGCGCGAGACCGAGATCCTGCAACGGCTGGCGGCAGGCGACAGCAACAAGGTGATCGCGAAAGTCTTCGACCTGAGCCCGCACACCGTGAAGCGGCATGTCGAGAACATCCTCGCCAAACTGCAGCTGAACTCGCGCGGCCAGGTCGCGGCCTGGTTCCACTCGGCCGCCGAGCGCAAGGGCTGAGCCGGCCACCCTGCTCAGGGCGGCGACAAATGGCGCTCGACGAGGCGATCAAACTCGCCCGAGCGGCGCAGCGTCTCCATCGCCGCATCGAAACGCGCCAGCAGCGCGCCCTTGTGCTGTGCGCGGCTGAAGGCCAGGTGCGCCGTCTTCATCGCCAACGGCACCGGCAGCACCTGCAACGCAGGGAAGCTGCCCGTCGCCAGCAGCTTCCGGCTCCCCTGCTCGATCGAGATCACCGCGTCCAGCCGGCCGGCTTCGAGTTTGTTGAAGTTCGGGGTGTCGCCGACCACCTCTTCGACCTGGAAGCGGCCGGCCGCGCGCATCGTGTCGAACTCGTCGCCATAGCTCCAGCCGCGGATCACGCCGATGCGCAGGCCGGCCAAGTCTTCGAGGCCTGCAAAGTGCAGCGCACGGTCGCGCCGGGCCACGACGACCAGCTTTTCGGTGAGCAGTGTCGCGCTGTAGTCGTACTTTTGCAGCCGCTCTTGGGTCTTGTAGATGCCGGCGACGCCGGCAGAACCCGCATCGATCTCGGCCATCGCGCGCTTCCAGGGCACCGCATCGATCTGTACCGGCTCGTTCATCAGCCCGAACGCGAGACGCAGCATCTCGGGGTAGAAACCGGCGGCCATGCCGTTGGCATCAGCGAACATGAAGGGCGGATCGTTCGCATCGATGTCGACCCGCTCCTGCGCCCGCACGGCGATGCTGCCCAGCAGACCCGCCAGGCCCATCGCCATTGCCCACGCCGCGAACCAGGACTTGCGCATCGTCAGCCCCACCCATCAGCGCTTGTTGTCTCCCCGATGGCACGGTGTAACCCTTGGCCCGGTCGCTGGCTATGGGGAAACCGAGCAGCGGACGGGTCAGTTCGCGACTGCAGCGCCGGCGGTCACCATGCCCGCGGCCTCGGCGATCAGCTCGATCGAGCGGCGCCGCAGCGCCGGATCGAACACCGCCGAGACGATCATCAGCTCGTCGGCCTGGGTCTCGTCGACAAAGCGCCGCAACCCGCTGCGCACGGTGTCGACCGACCCGATGACCGAACACGCCAGCATGCCCGCGGCGTGGTGCTTCTCGGCGGGCGTCCAGTAGCTGTCGATGTCGTCGATCGGCGGTGGGAACAACCCGCGCCGGTTGCGCACCATGTTCGTGAAGGCCTGCTGCTGCGAGGTGAACAGCCGCCGGGCCTCTTCATCGGTCTCGGCGGCGATCACGTTCAGGCCGACCATCGCGTGCGGCTTAGGCTGCCTTTCCGACGGCCGGAACGTGCTGCGGTAGACCTGCAGCGCCTGCTGCAAGGCCGCCGGCGCAAAGTGCGAGGCAAAGGCGTAGGGCAAGCCCAGCGCCGCCGCCAGCTGAGCCCCGAACAGGCTGGAACCGAGGATCCACAGCGGCACGCGCAAGCCCGCGCCCGGCACCGCGCGGATCGCCTGGCCTTCTTGCACCGGCTCGAACAGCGCCTGCAGCTCCTGCACGTCTTGCACGAAGGTGTCGGCGGCGTGCGGGTCGCGCCGCAGCGCCAGCGCGGTGTGCTGGTCGGTGCCCGGGGCACGGCCCAGGCCCAGGTCGATGCGGCCGGGGTACAGGGATTCGAGCGTGCCGAACTGCTCGGCGATCACCAGCGGCGAATGGTTGGGCAGCATCACGCCGCCGGCGCCGACGCGCAGCGTGGTGGTACCGCCGGCCAGGTAGCCGATGACGACCGAGGTCGCCGCGCTCGCAATACCGGTCATGTTGTGGTGCTCCGCCACCCAGTAGCGGGTGTAGCCCAGCCGTTCTGCCGTGCGGGCGAGCGCCAGGCTGTGGCGCAGTGCGTCGGCCGCGCTGGCGCCGACGGTTACGGGGACGAGGTCGAGAATGGAAAGAGGAGGCATCGCCCAATGTAGGGCGAAGTCATGAACCCCACGGGGTGTCAGCCCTTGCCGATCTGTGCTTGCGATTCGGAAGGCACGCGCGGATCCTCGACAATGCGCGCCTCTCGCGGCCTCACCGCGACCTGAGCATTTCGAGGACACCATGAGCCAAGACGACAAGACGCCCCCGCCGCTGCCCGACCACCTGTCGGTCGACCCGAAGAGCCCCCACCACGTGGCAGCGGTGTTCGAGCACGACATCGGCATCCGCTTCAACGACAAGGAGCGGCACGATGTCGAGGAGTACTGCATCAGCGAAGGCTGGATCAGGGTGCCCGCCGGCAAGACGCTGGACCGCAAAGGCAAGCCGATGCTGATCAAGCTGAAGGGCAAGGTCGAGGCGTTCTACCGCTGAGCCTGGCGACATGAAGACCTCATCGAACAGCCACCCTGCCGAGGTGCTGGCCGGCCAGTCGCTCCACGGGCACCGCGACGGCGTCTGCTTCGAATCGGCCTTCGCGAGCACCGCCAAGAAACCCATCGATGGCGTGGTGCTGCAGGCGGCGCTGGCCAAGCGTGGCTGGTCGGCGCTGGCGCTGGGCGGGGACCCGAAACGGCCGGTTCGTAAACCGCAGACGCTGGAAGCGACCTGGCTCGTCAGCGCCCGGCACTCGCAGGCGGCGCTCGAAGCCGCCGTTGCCCAGGCCGTGGCGGCGTTGCCCGAGGCCGAAGATGGCCTGGACGACTGGCTGCAGGCGTTCACCCAATCCGGCCAGGGCGCGAGCTTCGCGCTGGAGCACTTCAAGGGTTGGTCCGCTGCGCAGTGGTTCAACCAGGAGTTCGGCGACAGCGACGACGACAGCGAGGAGGATGACGACGACGACGAGGAGGACGATGACGACGGCACGGTGGCCGCCGCGCACGCCATCGACGTCGCCGCCAAGGCCTTCGCCGCCTTTCCAGCCGCGCTGCAAGACACCTTGGCCCGCTCACGGCAGGTGTATGTGCTGCGCAGCGAGCAGGCCAGCGACGAAGGCGTCATCTGGCAACCATCGCTAGCCGATGCGTGCGAGGCAGTGGCTCGCGCGCTGGGCGAGTGCACAGGCTCGGTGGAGCTGTTCGAACGCGGGGAGAACGGCTGGGGCTACCGGGTCTGGTAGTTCGTCGCCTGGCGGTGCCGGCTGTCCGACGCCCCAGATTTGGCAACTAAGCACGTGGCCGAGAACCTCCAGCCCGACGGCGACGAACCCACTGATCTTAGAATTTCGCCCTTCGGGCCGTTGCGGCCCAACGAATTCAATGGAGGGAGAAAAATGTCTAGATTCGCCTACCTGTGGCGATCGGCGCGCGCGCTCGTCGTTGCGGCACCGATTGCGCTAGTTGCCGCATGCGGAGGCGGCGGCGGAGGGGGGGACGACGAGCCCGTTCTGTCGCTGTCCGCGCATCACGTCGAGTTCTCTGCGCCAAACGCTGGCTCGAACTCCGAGCCTGATCCCGTCACGGTGAGCGGCAGCGTCGACGGCGCCTCCGGAACCGTGTATCTGTTCGTCGAAGTCAACAGCGAAATCGTGAGGTTGGGCCAACTCAGTCCCACCGGCCCGACTTCCGGCGAGTTCGCCATCTATCCCGCCGAGCCGTCCCTCGTGGGCCCCGGCAACCACAAGGCAACCGTCACGATCCATGCGTGTGGAGACAGCAACTGCATCAAAAAGTTCGCGGACAGCCCTCAGCAGATCGATATCGACTACACGGTCGCCGGGTTGGTGACCTCCCAGCAGGAACTCCAGTTTCGAGTTGGCAACACCGTGGTGGCCGCCGACTTGAGCAAGGAGATCGCCGTGGACGGCTATCCCGCCGCGAACTGGACCGCCACGTCGAACGTGGATTGGCTGGTGACATCGCGCAAAGCCGGCAACAGCGCCACCACGTCGACCTTGACCGCCAAGATTGACGAAACGGTGCTGGACTCGCTCAACAACGGGCACTACACCGGCAAGGTCACATTGACACCGGAAGCCGGGGATCCGGTGGAAATAACGACGACACTCGATGTCGAACGCACCGAGGCGCGACTGGTCTCTCCCGGCACGGAAGTAGCCGGCACCGCCATGGAAGTGACGGTGCGAGGTGACAACTTCGATGCGGTCACCGTCACCGGCATTCGTTTCGGAGACACCACCGCCACGACGTTTCGTGTCGTGAGTCCGACCGAAATCCGCGCGACACATCTCGCGCTGCCTGCGGGCAGCTACCCGATCACGGTGGAGAACACCGGCAACCTCGGACGCAGCCTGGCTTCGATGTCGGTCGTCGCCCCGCTTTCCACGTCCACGATCGCCATCGCACACCCACCTGCAACGCCGTACTGGTACCCGATCGGGGTGGTCTACGACGCCCCTCGGCAAGCGCTGCTTGTGGGCCTGGTGCTCAACGACGGCTCGGGGAAGGCTCGTATCCTGCGCTATACGCATGACGGCGCATCGTGGCAGGGCCCGGCCCAATTCGCGGTCGACGGCGGATTGACGTCGCTGACGCTGTCACAGGACGGAAAGCAGCTCCTCGTGGGCCAGGACAGCGCCGTGATTCTCCAGTTCGATCCGGCAACGCTCTCGCTTCTCAACACCAGCGAACCAGGCGGCGCATATTTCGAGTATCTGTCGACCATGCCGCTGACCAGCGATGGGTACGTGCTCGGCCCCGTGTCCATGAGCGCCAGTGGCTACTCCTCGGTGTTGAAGTACTCGGTCCGTGCGGCCGCATTCGTCGACTACCCCGAAGGCCTCAACCTGATGGGCAACGGCGGCACCGGGGTTGCCAGCGCAGACGGATCAACCATCCTGATGGGCAACAACCCATATAACGGCGACCTGTTCCAGCTCTATGACGCTTCTACCGGTGACCTGAAACCCGTCCATGTGACCGACGTGCCGTATGGTATGGCCACCGATCGCACGGGGTCACGCTTCATCGTCGGCAATTCGGGAATCTACGATCGCAACCTGTCGCTGCTCGGCCGCCTGCCTGAGAACATGTCCAACGTAGTGATGTCGCGGGACGGAAACCGCGTGTACGCGCTCGACTTCGACAGAAAGCTCTGGTCGTTCTCGCTGGGCGAAATCGATGGCTCCTTCACCCTGACGCAACTCGGCGCGCCTGCCACACTGGTCCAGGATCCCAGCCCCAGCAATGGCGCGGAGCACTACCCAACCCTCATGACCATCAACCCGGATGGCGGCACTTTGTTCATCGTCGGAACAAAATGCACCATCGTCATGCCAGTGCATTGAAGTCATGAATGGCCGCCCCGAGCGTGCTGGACATCGCAGCGGCCTGACGATCAGTAGTGCCCCGGCCCCGCGAAGATCGGCGCGCTGCGACGCGCTTGGTCGCCACTGAACGGCGTCAGGCCACCACCGGCGGGCGCGAACTTCTTGAAGTAGTCGAGCACCGTCAGGTCCTGGCGGAAGTTGTTGTCCTGCGGCACCGGCTCGCTGACATTGGCCGCGCAGTTGCGGCCGAGGAAGGTGCGGCAGTTCTGCTGTGCCGAGTCGCTGACCAGCGTCAGCGGGGCCCAGACGTAGCCGGCGTCGCTGCTGTCGATGATCGGCACCGAGACGTTGCCGAAGTGATTGCCCTCGACCAGCACACGCGCCGGTTGGTGCGCGTCCAGCGCGTGCCAGAAGCCGTCTTCGAAAGCATTGTTGGCCAGGTGCAGCATGCTGCTGCCCGTGCCACTGCCCACGTCCGGCGCACGGCCCGAGAAGTGCCGGACCCAGTTGCTGGCGAAGGTGATGCTGTCGGCATTGCCGATCAGCAGCAGGTTCCAGTAATGCTTGCCGTTGCAGTAAGGCGAGTAGTCGTTCGTGCCGTCGAAGTCGTTCCACGAGATCGTCACGTTCGAGGCCTTGCCGTAGCCCGCGACGATCATCTGGCGGCCGATGCGGTTGAAGCGGTTGTGGTCGATCCACACCCGGTCGGCGTCATTCAGCGTGATCGCATCACCGGCGAACACGACGCCCGCGTTCAGGTCGCGGAACGTGAGGTTGCGAATCACGACGTTCGACGCACCGCGGCTGACGCTCACGCCCTTGCCGCGGATCGTCGCGCTGTTGCCCAGGCCGACCAGCGTCTTGTTCGACCCGATCGTCAGTGGCGTCGCGCCGGCCTTGTCGAAGGTGACGTTGAACTTGGGCTTGCCATCGCAATGGGTGTCGGCGTCGTTCAGCAGCGCCAGGCGCTCGCTCTTGGTCGGCGCGGTACATTGCGCGGTGTAGCAGCCGAGCTTGGTCTGCGTGCCTTCGCTGCCGGTGAAGTCGATCGTGCCCTTGACCTGCACGATGCGTGGCGTGGTGTCGGTGCAGGTGCTGCCGTTGAACGAGCCGCACAGCACATCGCGCAAGGCCTGTGGTGTGCTGACCACCACAGCGGCTCCACCGGCGCCGCCGGTCACCTGCGCCCCGAAGCCGAGCGGCACTGACGACACTGTCGCCGGCACGTACAGGTTCGCGCGCAGCAGCACCGTGCCATACGCGCCGCCGGCCACCCATACCTTGCGCGCGGGGCCGCCGGTCGGAAATCCGTTCGGCAAGCCGCTACCCAGGTCCACCGCAGTGGGCCAGCCACTGTCGTTGTAGCCGGGCTGCGCCCACGGGCCTGCCGGTCCGCTGACCTCGCTGCCCGCCGCCAGCTTGGCGCGCCACAGCACGCCGCTGCCCATGCGGCCGAACTTGCCGTTCAGGTCAGCCACCGCGAACGGGTTCGCGCCGGTGCTCGAGGTGGCCCTGAGCGCGATCGTGTTGTCCCCCACCACCAGCGCGCGGGCGTAAGCCGCCAGCCGCGTTGCATTGGCTGAGCGGCCCATGTACTGGCCGTTGATGTAGACCTCGACCTGCCCCGTGCCCTGCACGGTGATCTTGCTTTGGGCCGGGTCGAAGGCCTGTGCACCCGTCACCACCAGCAGCGCTGCCGCACCGGCCAGAAGGCCCATCAGCCACCGCCGTAGCGGCAGAACAAGACACCCGAACGCCAAGCTGAAAAGTAATCTCATTTTCAACAGACCGGTTGATGACGACGGCGGAACTGTAGGAGTTTTCAGTCGTCAGACGTCGTAAGAGATTGAAAACATATGACTATATTGATGGTCAGCGTTGTCATTCCTGGTGATACTCCGGCCCGCTTCGGGCACCCCGAGGCATCGATCACGCGCTGCGGCAAGAGCGCAGCAGCGACCCATCCAACAAGACCCGGAGACCTGGAATGGACCATCGACGAGAGTGGCTGGTGGCGGCCTTCAGCCTTGCCGCCGCCGCACATGCGCAAGCGCGAGACTGGCCCGAGGGCTACTCGAAATGCGCCGACGAACACGAGACTTGCAAGGTCGGCACCGCGCCGCGCCCGGTCTCGTTCGGTATCAAGGACCACTGGGTCATCAAGACCCTGACCGGCACGCCGACCTGCGAGATCGCCACCTTCGGCAGCGACCCGTACCCCGGCATGGCCAAGAAATGCGCAGTCGGGCCTGTCGGCACGCCACCCCCGCCGCCACCTCCTCCGCCCCCTCCTCCACCGCCGCCTCCGCCGCCTCCGCCCCAGGACGCCAGCCGCGAAGTCGCGCCTACCTCCGGCTGGGCCGGCCAGTCCGGTGGCACCGCGGGCGGCAGCAAAGCCGCCAACTCAGCGGTCTACACCGTCAGTTCAGCGTACAGCCTGTTGAAAGCGCTGAAGGACCAGGGCACGAACCCGAAGATCGTCAAGGTCTCGGGCACGATCGACATGACCGCGGCCGACAACGGCGGCCCGTTCAAGAGCGGGTCTGACCAGGCCGCGCGCAACGCGATCCGCCTGCCTTCGAACACCACGCTGATCGGCGTTGGCAACAGCGCGCAGCTGCTGAACGCGACGGTGCTCATCTCCAAGGTCGACAGCGTCATCGTGCGCAACCTGCGCATCGTCAACCCGTGTGACATCGCACCCGTGTGGGACCCGGACGACGGCGACGCCGGCAACTGGAACTCGCGCTTCGACGGCATCACAGTCGACAACGCGAAGCACGTGTGGATCGACCACAACCTGTTCACCGATGCGCCGGTGACCGACGACACGCTGCCGATAGAGCACGGCAAGATCAAGCAATGCCACGACGGCGCGCTGGACATCAAGAACGCGGCCGACTACGTGAGCGTGTCGAACAACGTCTTTGACCAGCACGAGAAGAATGGCCTGATCGGCTCCGACGACGGCGCCAGCGGCGACGACGGCCACCTGACCGTGACCTACGCGCTGAACCTGTTCCACTCGGTGGCAGAGCGCGCACCGCGGGTCCGCTTCGGCCGCGTGCACGTCTACAACAACGCCCACGTCGGGACGCGTTCGGCCAATGTGTACGAGCACGAGTACAGCATCGGCGTCGGCTACAAGTCGCGCATCATTTCGCAGGCCAATGCCTTCGACATCAGCGGCGCCAGCAGCTGCGGCGAGATCGTCAAGAACCCGGGCTCGTCGAGCAAGTCGGGGACGATCACCGACAGCGGTTCGCTGCTGAACGGCGCGGCGCTGTCGCTGTCAAGCAAGTGCAGCTTCAGCAACGCAGTGGGCTGGACGGTGCCCTACAGCTTCCCGCTGCTGTCGGCCAGCGTGGTGCGCACGACCGTCGAGGCCAATGCCGGTGTAGGCAAGCTGACTGTCAAGTGAACACGCGGCCTGGGGTGTTCCCACCCCAGGCCGCGCTCACTCTGGGTCCGAGACTCAATGGAAGAACAGGTAGATGATGAGCAGCACGAGGCCCGGTACGCCGAGCAGCCATGCGAGGAAATACTTGCCCATGATGCGCTCCGTGTCGGAAAGTGTTGAAGTGACACAAGCGTAAAAGCAGCGTCGGCTGCCCACAGACAGCCGACGGCGCAAGTTCAAGTAGGACAGTGCCGACCGAAGATGCTTCGGGCGGGACCGGTCGAGATCAAAACCAGATTTCGACCTGCGCGCCGTAGCTGGTACCCGACTCCTTGCCGTCGAACGCGCTCTCGCCGGTGACCACCACGCCGTTGACGCCGCTCCACTTGGCGTGCGTCACATACAAGCGCAACTCCGGCCGGTTCCAGAAGCCCGGGCCGGTGGCCAGTGTCGGCGCAAAGGTGAACTTGGTCAGCTTCTGCGCGCTCTGCCCTTCAGGCTTGACCTGCGACAAGCCCAGCTCACCGAGCAGCTTGAAGTTCTTCGTCACGGCGTACGACACACGGCCGCCGAGCGACATCGAGGTCGTCGTGCTGCTGTCGCCGGTCACCGCATCCGGTGCACGCTGTTGAGACCACAGCGCAATCGCCTGGCCGCCGAATGCACCCTGCTGCCAATGAAAACTCTCGACCATGCGCCAGGCCTTGGTGCGGCTGTCGGCCAGCAGATCGCCAAAGTTGCTGTTCAACGAGCTGGTGCCTTGCGCGTACTGCAGCCAGAAACTGTTGGCGCCGCCGAGGAAGCCGTCTTGCACATGACGCACGGACAGCGCCGCGCCCTTGGCGCCTTCGGTCGCCTTGGTCAACGTGCCGACCAGGCTCAGTTTGCCGCCTGGGTTGACGCCCCAGTCGTAGAACTCGGCGTTCAGGCGGTGGCCGGCATTGACCTCGTCGCCGTCGGTCTTGTAGTACGCGACACCGAGCTTGCCCGGGCCGGCGCCGATCTCTTTCGCGCCGGCACCGACACCCTTCATCTCGGTGAAGAAGGTGTCGACGATGTGCACGTCGCCGCGGCGGCCACGCTCCTTGCCGATCCAGAAGACTGTCGTCGGCGCGACGTCGACGCCCTTGATCTCGGCGTACATCTGCTCGATGCCGAGCTTGGCGTCGCCGGAGTCGGTGGCCGGGTTGTAGAAGTTGGTCATCAGCACGCCGCGCACGTCGATGCCTTCGACCTTCACGTCGTGGCCGAGCGTGAACTCGCCGTACATGTCGCACTCGTTGCCGAGGCGGTATTTCAGGCCGGGGCCGGACAGGCCGTAGCAGGCGCGCGAAACGCCTTTCTCCGACGTGGCGCCTGGGCCGGCGCGGAAGTAGCCACCCCAGTCGAAGGCATACGCCTGGGTGGTGGCCAGCAGCGCGACGGCGGCAGCGGTGGCGCGCAGAGTCGTGTTCAGGGGGCTTGTCATCGTTGGTCTCCTCAAGACGGCCGAGGTTGAACAAATCGTGGGCGCACGCGGCCACGCGCGCTCCCTCCAGGGAACTCACGACTCAAAAGTGCGGGAAGGTGAATCGCGCCGATCTAGCGGCGCGAGCCGATCAAGGCGGCGTGGGCGGCAACATCCACTCGTGCGCCGGGTCGTTGCGGAAGACCCAGTGGCGCCCCGGGCCGGCCATCACGTTCAGGTAGTACAGGTCGTAGCCGTGCGGCGCGACGACAGGGTGGTAACCGCGCGGCACCAGCACCACGTCGTGGTCTTCGACAGCCATCGCTTCATCGAGGCTGCGGTCATCGGTGTAGACACGCTGGAACGCAAAGCCCTGCGGCGGCTTCACGCGGTGGTAGTAGGTTTCTTCGAGCTGCGTCTCGGTGGGCAATGCATCGGTGTCGTGCTTGTGCGGCGGGTAGCTCGACGAATGGCCGGCCGGTGTGCGCACCTCCACCACCAACAGATGCGCCGCCACCGGGTCGGTATGGGGCAGGATGTCGCAGACGTAGCGCGTGTTGCTGCCCTGCCCACGCACCGAGCGCTTCATGCCTTCCGGCGCCAGCAGCGTCACTTGGCGTGCTCGCTCGTCGGCCGGTGCGGTGCACAGCGCGAGCTCGGCGTCGCTGTCGGCGCTGATCTGCAGCTCAGTGTGCTTCGGCACGTACAGCGCCACGGGCGCTGCATCGTCGAAGACGCTGTCGCGCGTGCCCAGCCCGGCGAAGCGCTGGCCACCGGCCACCACGCTGGCGCGGCCGGCCAGCACGACGAGGCAGAGTTCGCGCTCGCCGGTCGACAGCACCTCCTGCTCGCCGGCCCGCAGCCGCAGCGCACGAAAGCCCACGTGTTGCCAACCGGCGCTCTCGGGCGTCACGTCGACGATCTGGCGGCCTTCGCGCCGCGCCTTCACCAGTAGCGGGCTCATGCGGAAAGTCCATCCACGATGCGCTTCAGGGTTTCGTAGCCCTTCTTCGCGTAAGCGTAGCTCGGGGCCACGGCCGGGTCTTGTTCTGCCTCCACCACCAGCCAGCCTTCGTAGCCGCCCGCGTGCAGCGCGGCCAGCACCGCGCCGAAATCGATCACGCCGTCGCCCGGCACGGTGAAGGTGCCGTTGATCACCCCACGCAGAAACGACCAGCCGTCGTTGCGGGCCTGCGCGACCACCGCCGGTCGCACGTCTTTGCAGTGCACATGCACCACGCGGTGCAGGTGCTTCTTCAATGACACCGTAGGGTCGGTGGCGCCACCGTAGTAGGCGTGGCCGGTGTCGAACAGCAAGCCGACGGCCGGGCCGGTGACCGCCATCAACCGGTCCACATCGTCGGGCGATTCGACGTAGGCGCCCATGTGATGGTGGTAGGCCAGCGTCAGGCCGTAGGTCGACTGCAGGTGCTCGGCGAACGCCGTCAGCCTCGCGCCGTAGTCGTGCCACTGGTCGCCTGTCGCGAAGCGCGGGCGCTTGGCCAGCGGCGTGTCGATCTGGCCTTGGATCGAGCCGGCCACTTCGCCGTAGACCACGACGCGGCAGCCCTGCGCCTGCAGCTTCGCCATGTGGCCCACGCAGCGTTCGATCTCGCTTTCCACCGTGCCTTCAGCCAGCTGGCCGGAGTACCAACCCGACACACAGGCGACGCCGAACTCGGCCAGCTTGGCCTTCAGTGCCTGCGGCTCTTTCGGAAACTTGTTGCCGAGCTCGAAGCCTTCGTAGCCGATCTCGGCACCTTCGCGTAGCGCGGTTTCGAGCGGGGTTTCACCGCCGAGTGCGGGCAGGTCGTCGTTGCTCCACGAGATCGGGTTGATGCCGATGCGGACGTTCCAGGGTGTGGCCATGTCGGGGTGTTGCTTCAGGGGCGTTGTTGTTGCTTCGCGGCGATGTAGGCCGCGTGGGCGTCGTTCACTTCGTCGCGCGACGAGACTTCCGGCACCGCCACCTCCCACCAGCAGCCACCGTCTTCGGTGCTGCGCTCGGGGCTGGTGTCGATGACGATCAGTTGCGTGCGTGTCGCAGCGCGGGCAGCGACCATCGCGGTCTTCAGCTCGGACAGGTTGGCCACGTGCACCGCGTCCGCTCCGAGCGCCCTTGCGTGCGCCGCGAAATCGATGTGCGGCACCTCGCCGCCTTCGGGCACGCAGTCGTCGAGCAGGTTGTTGAAGCGCTCACCGCCGGTCGCGCGCTGCAACCGGTGGATGCAGCCGTAGCCGCGGTTGTCCAGCAGCACGACGATCAGCTTGTGGCCCAGCATCACCGAGGTCGCGAGCTCGGAGTTCATCATCAGGTAGGAGCCGTCGCCCACCATCACGATGACCTCCCTGTCGGGCCGCGCCATCTTCACGCCCAGACCACCGGCGATCTCGTAGCCCATGCACGAGTAGCCGTACTCGACGTGGTAGTTGCCGGGCTCCGCTGCGCGCCACAGCTTGTGCAGCTCGGCCGGCAAGGTGCCGGCAGCGCAGACGGCGATGTCGCCGCGCGGCGAGTCGGTACCCGAGTCACGCACCGCACCGATCACCTCGGCGTCGTAGGGCAGCGTGTTCTGCGGCTCGGCGGTGGTGAGCGCGGTGACGCGCTCGCGCCATGCATTGGAAAGCGCCACGGCACGCTGGCTCCAGGCCGCGTCGGCCTGCCAGCCTTGGATGAGTGGCCGCAGCTGGTCCAGCGCCGTTCGCGCATCGGCAACCAGCGGCGTGCCGTGCCACTTCGCGGCATCCAGCGATTGAACGTTCACTCCGACCACACGCGCCTGAGTGAACAGCGCATGCGAGCCGGTGCTGAAATCTTGCAGCCGCGTGCCGATCGCCAGCACCACGTCGGCCTCGCGCGCCAGCGCGTTGGCGGCCGGTGAACCGCTGACTCCCAGCGCCCCGGCGTTCAGCGGGTGGTCCCAGGCGAGGCTGCCCTTGCCGGCCTGCGTCTCAACCACAGGCACGCGATGCGCCTCGGCAAAGCGTTGCAGCGCTTCACTCGCCTGCGCGTACAGCACGCCACCGCCGGCGATGATCAGCGGGCGCTTGGCGTCACGCAGCAGCGCAGCGGCATGTGCCAACTCGTGCGCGTCAGGACCGGGCCGGCGGATCTGGATCGGCGCCGGCTGCAGCCAACTCTCCGGGCAGTCGAAAGCCATCGTCTGCACGTCTTGCGGCAGCGCCAGGCACACCGGCCCGCACAACGCCGGGTCGGTCATCACCTGGATCGCACGCGGCAACGCCGTCAGGATCTGCTCCGGCCGCGTGATGCGGCCGAAGTAGCGTGTGACCGGGCGGAACGTGTCGTTGACGCTGACGTCGCCGGCCTGGAAGTCTTCGAGCTGCTGCAGCACCGGGTCCGGCGCACGCGAGGCGAACACATCGCCGGGCAGCAGCAGAACAGGCAGGCGGTTCACATGCGCCAACGCAGCGGCGGTGACTAGGTTGGTCGCCCCCGGCCCAATCGACGTGGTCACAGCCATCGCGCGGCGGCGCATGTGCGCCTTCGCATACGCGATCGCCGCATGCGCCATGCCCTGCTCGTTGTGCGCCCGGTAGGTCGGCAGCGCACCTCGTTCGGCATGCAGCGCTTCGCCCAGCCCGGCCACGTTGCCATGGCCGAAGATCGACCAGACGCCGTCGAAGTACGGCTGCAGCGAGCTGTCTTCCTCTTCGATGCGCAGCGCAGCCAGGTGCCGCACCAGCGCCTGCGCCATCGTCAAGCGCACCGTCTTCATCGCGCGACCTCCTCGCGGCTCGCACGCCAGGCGTCCACCAAAGCACCGAAATTGGCGGCCACTTCGTTGATCAGCGCGGCATCGTCGAGCTGACCTTTCAGCCAGCGCAGGCTCGCATCGGCCCACAGTGTGCGGCCGACCATGAAGCCCTTGACGACCGGGTTGCGCGCTTCGGCAAAGCCCCGCGCCAGTTCAGTGGCCGGCTGGTTCAAGCCGAGGATCACCGCGCCGCGGCACTGCGGGTCGCGCTCGTCGATCATCGCCTGCAGCGCATCCCACGATGCCGCAGCCATCGGCGCCAGCTTCCACCACTCGGGCTTGAAGCCGAGGTTGTAGAAGCGCTTGATCGTCCGCAGCACCGCGTCGTCGGCGTTCGGCGTGTCGCGCGGTGGGATCACCTCCAACAGCAGCTCGTGGCCGCTGGCGCGTGTAGCCTCCCACAGGTGGCGCAGCTGCATCTCCTGCTCCAGCCGCAGTGGCGACGCATCGTCGGGCTGGTAGTGCAGCAGACACTTGACGACCTGCTCGGCGGGCCAGTGCAGCAGTTGCGACGCGATCGACGGCCCCTGGTCGAAGCGCAGCGGCCGCGACCCCGGCAACTCGACCGGCCGGCCGACCCACCAGCCGCGGCCGGTGGCGCGGTGCAGCGCGTCTTCGCCGTAGGTGCCGTCGATCAGCACACCGACGTGCCCACGCAAATTGCGCTCACGCTCGACCTGCTCGACCACCTGCACCAGCAGCTGCTTCAGTTGCGGCACGCGCGCTTCGTCGGCACCGGCCTGGCGCGCCAGGTCGTAGAACTGGCTGCGGTGGTCGAAGGCCATCACGCAGAGTTCGCTCCACGGCGTGCGCGGCACCGTCGTTCGGTGCAGGTGCGCGAGCTGGGTGTCGGTGTCGACGCGCGCCGCACGTTGGCCGCTGAACCAGTGCGTTAGCTCTTGCCGTGTCGGCATTGCCGGCGCGCAGGCATGGCGCGAAACGACGATCGCACCACACGCATTGGCCAGCCGCGCGGCCTGCTCAAAGTCCTTGCCCTGCAGCAGGCCGGTCAGCAGGCCGGCGGCAAACGCATCACCGGCGCCCAGCACATTCAGCACCTCAACGCGCTCACCCGCTACCGTCAGCGCATCGTCGATGCGATCGGGCACCTCGGCCGAGATGAAGCAGCAACCGGCCGCGCCGCGCTTGACAACCAGCGCCGCCGATGTCACGGCACGCACCTGTTTCAACGATGCGACCAGGTCACCCGGCACGCCGCCGGCGATCTGGAACTCTTCTTCGGTGCCGATCAGCAGCTCGAACTCGGGCAGCACCTGCTGCAGCTGCGCGGTGACCTTGGCATCGGCGACGAAGCGGTTCTCGCCTTCGCCGCGGCCGGTCAGGCCCCACAGCACCGGGCGGTAGTCGATGTCGAGCACGCGCACCGTGCCGTGCCGGCGTGCGTGGGCCAGTGCGGTCAACGAAGCCTCGCGCACCGTCGGTGTCGACAAGTGCGTGCCGGTGATCAGCAGCGCGCGGCAACCGGCGATGAAGTCTTCGCTGATCTGCGAAGCGTCGAGCGCCATGTCGGCGCAGTTCTCGCGGTAGAACAGCAGCGGGAAGGTGTCGCGGTCTTTCAGGCCCAGCAGCACCAGCGCGGTCAAGCGCTGCGGGTCGACTTGCACCATGCTGGTGTCGCAGCCTTCGCGCTGCAGCGTGCGGGTCAGGAAGCGGCCCATCTGCTCGTCGCCGACGCGCGAGACCATCGCCACCTGCAGCCCGAGGCGTGCCGCGCCAAAGGCGATGTTGGCCGAGCTGCCACCCAGGTACTTGGCAAAGCTGCTCGCGTCTTCGAGCGAGCAGCCCACCTGCTGGGCGTACAGGTCCACCGCCAGCCGGCCCAGGCAGGCCAGGTCGAAGCGGCGCGGGCCGGGGAAGGTCAACACCGGCGTCATCAGATCGTCACCCCTTCAAGTTCCTGCATCAGTTTCTGCATCTCGGCGCCACCGGCCATCATGTCGAGCACCTCGTTCTTGGCCACGTTCTGCTTGGCGTAGGTGCCGAGCGACTGGCCGCGGTTGAGCAAGGTGAAGCTGTCGCCGATCGGGTAGGCGTGGTTCACGTTGTGGGTGATGAAGATCACCGAGATGCCACGTTCACGCGCCTTGTTGATCAGCTTGAGCACGTTGACGCTTTGCTTGACGCCCAGCGCCGCGGTGGGTTCGTCGAGGATCAGCACGCGGGCGCCGAAGTGGATCGCACGGGCGATCGCCAGGCACTGCTTCTCGCCACCGGACATCGTGCCGATGATCTGCGCCGCATCGCGCACCTTGATGCCCATCTCGGCCAGCCGCTCGATCGCGGTCTGCGCGGCCAGCGCATGGTCCATCACCGGCAGCAGGCCGAACAGCCTTTTGACCGGCTCGCGGCCCATGAAGAAGTTGCGGGCCACGCTCATCATCGGCACCAGCGCCAAGTCTTGGTAGACGGTGGCGATGCCGCGGTCCAGCGCTTGGCGCGGCGAACCGAAGGCCACCTGTGTGCCGTCGACAAGGTACTGCCCCTTGTCGGGCCGATGCACACCGGCCAGCGTCTTGATCAGCGTGGACTTGCCGGCGCCGTTGTCGCCCAGCAGGCAATGCACCTCGCCTTGCTTCAGCCGCAGCGTCACGCCGTTGAGCGCGATGACCGGGCCGAAGAACTTGCTGATGTTCTCGAGTTGGAGAATGAAGTCGCTCATGTTCATCCCCCTTCAGCGCCGACCCAGCGCGACACGGCGCCGGATGTAGTTGTTGAACAGCACCGCGGCCAGCAGCATGCCGCCGAGGAACACGCGGTACCAGTTGTTGTCGATGCTGGTGTAGCCGATGCCGATCTGCACAACACCGAAGATCAGCGCACCCAGTGAGGCGCCGATCACCGAGCCGTAGCCACCTGTCAGCAGGCAGCCGCCGATCACCGCGGCGATGATGGCTTCGAACTCTTTCTGCAGCCCGCGGTCGGCCGCGGCCGAGCCGGCGTCGGCCACCTGCAGCACCGCGAACAGCGTCGAGCACGCTGCCATCAACACGAACAGGATGATCTTGACCCGCGCCACCGGGATACCGCAGTTCTTCGCAGCGTTGGCGTCACCGCCGACTGCCAGCACCCAGTTGCCGAAGCGTGAACGTGCGAGCGTGAAAGCACCGACCAAGGTCAACGCAAACCACCAGACCACGACCTTCGGGATGCCGGTGGCCAGCGCGGTGCCATCGTCACGTGCGGCGACCCAACCCCAAGCGGCGAACTGGTTGAACAGGTCGACACCGACATGGCCGCTGAACAGCATGGCGAACAACACGTCGGCCTGCGCCAGGTCACGCAGCGACTGGCCCTCGTTGACGCTGAGGATGGTCTTGCCGGTCAACATGATCGACACCGCCAACGACAGGCCACGCAGGATGAAATAGAAGGCCAGCGTGACGATGAAGCTGGGCAGCCCGGTCTTGACCACCAGGTAGCCGTTGAAGGCACCGAGCATCATGCTAAGCGCGAAGGCGAACAGCGCCGCGGCCCACAAAGGCCAGCCCCAGTACAGCGCGGGAATCGCCAGCATCATGCCGGCGAAGCCGATCATCGAGCCGATCGACAGGTCGAACTCGCCGCCGATCATCAGCAGCGCGGCACCGACAGCGATCACGCCCAGAAAGGCGGCCACTGTGGCCCAGTTCACCACGCCTTCGAGGCTGAACATGCCCGAGCCGCCGGCGCTGAGGCCGAACAGCACGAACACCAGCACGGCGCCGGACAGCGAGCCAAATTCGGGCCGGCCGAGCAGCGCACGCCATGCGCTGACGCTGCGCACACGCTCGTCAGGGGCCGCGCCCGCCACGGGCGCAGGAGAACTCAAAGGAACGGCACTCATCGCAGGTGGGTCCGCCCGCTGGGCGGATTCGAGAGTTGGTTTCATGGCAATCGATTCGGCAACGGCGCCCACGCAGCATGCGCGGCGCACTAGTGTCCTGTCTCGGGAATACGTTGCATTGGACGGGCCGCAATGGGGATGATCGCGAGTCGACGAGCCAGGTTGATACCTGGTGGTATCAGCCTGGCTTGGCGGCGCTGCGAGCGCCCCATTTCGGCCCGCCCGAAGGGTTCGACCAGATGGCGCCCTCGCGCGCCCGGCCACCAGGGCAGATACGCTGGGTATCTGCCCAGCCGTCCGGACGCACGATCATCACCATCTGGTCGAATCTCAATGCAGCGTATTCCCGAGACAGGACACTGGCGGCGTCAGCGGTACTGACCCGCGTACTTCTCGACCTTGGCGATGTTGTCCTGCGTCACGAAGCCCGGGCCGGACTGGATGTGGCGCTTGCCGTAGACCGGCGCCAGGCCGTATTCATCGAAGCGGGCCTTGGCCTTCGGGTTGTTCTTCACCGCCTCGGCCACCACCGCCCGGTCGGTCGTGTTCAGCTGCTTCATCGTCGCCAGCACGGCCACGGGGATGTAGCCCTGCAGGTAGGGCTGCTGGTCGATGCCGAACTTGACGGAGCCGTCCTTGATGCCCTTCGAGATCTCGTCTGAGAGATCGAAGCTGGCCATGAAGAGCTTGCCCTTCAGGCCGGCCTTGTCGAGCGCCTTCAGCGTCGGTGCGGCAGAGGTAGGGCCGAGCGCGAGCACCGCGTCGGTCTTCGGGTGTTGGCGCAGGTAGGCCGAGACCTTGGCCTCGATGCCATTCGGGTCGTCGCCGGCATCGAGCGTCGAGGTCTTGTAGTCGGCGCCGATGATCTCGGCGAAGCCTCGGCAGCGTTCGAACGATGCCGGGTTGGTGGCGTAGTGGTTCACGCACAAGAAGGTCTTCACGCCCGCCGCCTGCGCCTTGTAGCCGGCGCCGCGACCGGCTTCGTATTCGGGCTGGCCCACGTGCATCACAGCGCCGAGCTTCTCGCTTTGCGCGGTGGTGCCGGAGTTGATCGTGATCAGCGGGATCTTCTTGTCGGTGACCTTCTTGATCGCACCTTCGAGCACGCTGTAGTCGGCGATCGTGGTGATCACGCCGTCGTAGCCGGCAGCGGCGGCCTGCTCGATCAGGCGCGCCATGTCGGCCAAGTCGCCGGTCGGCGGGTTGCGGTAGTCGACCTGCACGCCGAAGTCTTCGCCGGCCTGCTTGATCGAGTTCTTGATCGTGTTCCACCATGCGTCGGAATCGGGCGCGTGGCTGATCAGCACGTAGCGGCCGGCCGCCTGGGCCGAGCCGGTGGCCAGCAGCGCGGCGAGCGCCAGGGTCTTCAGCAGTGCACGCTTGGTCTTGAAGGTCATCGTCGTCTCCAGTCGTCTTCGTGATCGGTTGCCAGGCGTCAGTGCATTCGAAGCCCCGGCCTGTGGACACATTCTAGGAACGATGGAAATGAAATTTCCTACGGACAAACGCGTGAAATTTTTTTTCTGTTTTCTATATGATCCGGCTCAAGATGAAACACGAAACCGTGGCCACCGACCTGCCCTCAGCGCATGCCGACCGCAGCGCGACCGACGAATTCCTGGCGCAGATGAGCGCCCAGTACGACAGCCTGTCGAAGCAGCTGAAGCTGATCGCGAGCTATGTCGAAAAGCACCAGGACCAGCTCGGCCTCGAGCGCATCCAGGACGTGGCCGAGCGCTGCGGCGTGCAGCCCTCGGCCGTCATCCGCTTCGCCAAGCACTTCGGCTTCTCGGGCTACAGCGAGATGCAGAAGCTGTTCCGCGACGGCATCCGCCAGCAGCTGGCGCCGGGGCGCAACTACCAGGCCCGCATCCGCGACGTGATCGAGCATGCGCAAGGCCCACTGGCCGCAGGCGACATCGCGCACGAGTTCATCGGCGGCAGCATCGCCGGCATGCAAGAGCTGCAGCGTGACCTGCACAGCTCGACCTTCACCGATGCGGTGAACCTGCTGGCCGAGGCTTCGGTGGTATGGCTGATCGGCTCGCGCCGCTCGTTCCCGGTCGCCGCCTACCTGGCCTATGCGCTGCAGCACACCGACAAGCAGATCCAGCTGGTGCACGGCTTGGGGGCGATGCAAGACGGCCAGTTGCGTGGGCTCAAGCGTGGCGACGTGCTGATCGTCACCAGCTTCGCGCCGTATGCCGAAGAGTCGCTCGACGCGGCGCGCGAGGCTGCAGCCCGCGGCGCGCGAATCATCGCCATCACCGACAGCCGCATGGGGCCGCTAGCGGCCGAAGCGGCCGCAGTGCTGGTCGTGCACGAAGCCTCGACCTTCGGCTTTCGTGCGCTGACCAACACGATGTGCCTCGCGCAAAGCCTGTTCATCGCGCTGGCCTATCAGCTCGAGCTGAAGTACCGGCCTGCCCACGAGCAGGCGGACCATCCCTGACCCCTCTGCCCTGTCCTGCCCTCACCCCTTCGGAGACTCCATGAAGAACGTCGCGCTGTTTGGCGCCGGCCGCATCGGCCAGATCCATGCCCACAACCTGGCCGCGTTGCCCGGCGTCAAGCTCGTCGCTGTGTGCGACCCGGTGGCCGACAACGCCGCGAAGCTCGCGCAGGCGCTGGGCGCAGAGGTGTCGACGCCCGATGCGGTGTTCGCCAACCCCGCGATCGACGTGGTCGCGATCGCTTCGCCGACGGATACCCACAGCGAGCTGATCACGCGCGCCGCTGCGGCCGGCAAGCACATCTTCTGCGAGAAGCCTGTGGACCTGTCGGTGCCACGCGCCGAGGCCTGCGCACGCGCCGTGGCCGAAGCCAACATCGCCTGCATGATCGGCTTCCAGCGCCGCTTCGACCCGACCTTCAGCGAAGCCCAGCAGCGCCTGGCGCGCGGGGAGATCGGCAACCCCGAGATGCTGGTCATCACCAGCCGCGATCCGGGCGCGCCGCCAGCGCAGTACCTCAAAGGCTCGGGCGGCATCTTCCGCGACATGCTGATCCACGACTTCGATGTCTTCCGCTGGATCCTCTGCGCCGACGGCGACGAGGCCGTGTGGCTCAGCGCCACCGGCTCGTGCCAGGTCGACCCGGCGATCGCCGAGATCGGCGACATCGACTGTGCGGCGGTTACGCTGCGCACGCGCCAGGGACGGTTGTGCCAGATCAACACCTCGCGCCGCGCCGCCTACGGCTACGACCAGCGCTTCGAAGTGCTGGGCAGCACCGGCCTGCTGGCCTGCGGCAACCACAAGCCGACCGAGGTGCAGCAGTGGGACGCGAACGGCGTGAAGGGCGACAAGCCCGAGCACTTCTTCCTGCAGCGCTACCGCGAGGCCTACCGGCTCGAACTGGCGCACTTCTTCGATTGCCTGCAGTCGGGCGCTGCGTTCCGCACCACCATCGCCGACGGCGTGGCCGCGCAGAAGCTGGCCGATGCAGCGACCGCATCGTGGCAGAGTGGTCAGGCGGTTCAGCTGTGAGCACGGTTCGCATTGGCATCGCCGGCCTCGGCCGGCTCGGGCGCCGCCACGCCGAGAACCTGGCCTGGCGCATCCGCGGTGCGCGGCTGGTGGCCGCGTGCAGCCCGGTGGCGGCGGAGCTGGAAGCAGCACGACGCGACTTCGGCATCGACCGTCTGCACGCCGACTTCGACGCCTTCGTGCACGACCCCGAGATTGACGCGGTGGTGCTGGTGACCCCCACCGCGCTGCACGCCGACCAGGTGATCGCTGCGCTGAACGCTGGCAAGCATGTGTTCGTCGAGAAGCCGCTGGCGCTCAGCGTCGGCGACTGCGAGCGGGTGCAAGCGGTGGCGCAGCACCACCCCAACCGCGTCGCGATGGTCGGCTTCGTGCGCCGCTTCGACCCGAGCTATGCCAACGCGATGGCCGAGGTCAGCGCCGGCCACATCGGCCGGCCCTTTCTCGTGCGCTCGCAGACCTGTGACCTGAACGACGACAGTGGCTTCTTCGTGCGCTTTGCCGAAAGCTCCGGCGGCCTGTTCATGGACTGCAGCGTGCACGACATCGACCTCGCGCGCTGGATGCTCGGCGCGCCACGTGCCACCCGCGCCTTCGCGAGCGGCACGATCGCGCTGCACGAAGGGCTGGCGCAACACGCCGACGTCGACAACGGCCTGGCAATCGTCGAGTTCGAAGGCGGTGCGCGAGCGGTGTTCTACGCCTCGCGCACCTTCGCCCACGGCCACGAGACGCAGACCGAGGTGATCGGCACAGCAGGCAAGCTGTTGGTTGGCCACGGCGCCGCGCGCGACCGCGTGGTGTTGAGCGATGCGCAAGGCGTGCGGCACCGCGCGGTGGCGGATTTCTTCGAGCGTTTCGGCGAGGCCTTCGAGCGCGAGTTGCAGGCCTTCGTCAACGCCTGCGCCGGCGGACCTGCCGTGCCATTGACACTGACCGATGCGACCGAAGCCACGCGCATCGGCGTGGCGATCACACGCTCGCTGCGCAGCGGGTTACCCGAGGCGGTGTGAGCCTGGTTCGAATACCACTCACCACTTGGTCGGTGGCGGCGTGCCGTGGCCCGTCCAGCGTTCGACCACCGCGGCCAGCAGCGCGGTGCTGATGGGCTTGGTGACGAAGTCGTCCATGCCGGCATCGATGCAGCGCTGGCGGTCACCGGCCAATGCGTCGGCCGTCAGCGCCACGATCGGCGTGTAGGCGCCGCGCAGCGTCTCTTCTTCGCGGATCTGGCGCGTGGCGTCATAGCCGTCCATGCCCGGCATGTGCAGGTCCATCAAGACCAGGTCGTAGCGGCTGCGCTCGACCGCCGCGCAGGCCGCCGCCCCGTTGTTGACCACCTCGACCACGCAGCCCAGCTTGGCCAGCATGCTCTCGACCACCATCTGGTTGACCGCATCGTCCTCGACCAACAGCACGCGCGCCGGCACCTTGTCCAGGTCGATGCCGGGCGCGATGGCCTCCACCGGGGCCAGCTCGGCCAATGTCGGCGGCTCGGCCGATTTGCGCAGGCTCAGGTCGAACCAGAAAGTGGAGCCCTCACCCAGCCGGCTGGCCACGCCGACCTGGCCGTGCATCAGCTCGACCAGGTGCTTGACGATCGCCAGGCCCAGGCCCGAGCCGCCGAAGCGGCGCGTGCTGGAGTTGTCGGCCTGGGTGAAAGATTCGAAGACCATGTCCAGCTGATCGCTGGCGATGCCGATGCCGGTGTCGCGCACCGCGAAGCGCAGGTGCACCGTGTCGCCCGTCTCCCCCAGGCGGATGATCTCCAGCGACACGTTGCCCCGCTCGGTGAACTTGACCGCGTTGTGCAGCAGGTTGACCAGCAGCTGGCGCAGGCGGATCGGGTCGCATTCGAGATGGCTCGGCAGCTCAGGCGGCACAAGGCAGGTCAGCTTGACCGGCTTTTCTCGCGCGGCCACGGTCATCAGGTCGACTGCCTCGATGGCCAGCGCGCGCAGGTCGACGGCGGTGGGGTGCAGCACCAGCTTGCGGGCCTCGATGCGCGACAGGTCGAGCACATCGTCGATCAGCGCCAGCAGCACCATCGCCGAGCGGTGCGCGGTCTTCGCATAACGCCGTTGATCAGGTGACAGTTGTGAGCCCAGCAGCAGCTCGGTGGTGCCGAGGATGCCGTTCATCGGCGTGCGGATCTCGTGGCTCACCACCGCCAGGAACTGCGACTTGGCCTGGTTGGCCTGCTCGGCCTGGCGCCGCGCCATGTCCAGCTCGACCGTCTGAACCTCCAGCGTGCGGGTCTCGTGCTCCAGGCGCTCGACCAGGCCGCGCGCCGCGTGCACCGCCGCGCGCAGGCGGTCGCGCAGGCGCTCGATCACCAGGCCGGTGACGGCCAGGTAGGCGCCCAGCAGGTACATCGTGCCGGCGATGGTCAGCCGGTCCGACCAGGGTGCCACGTCCGGCCGGGCCATCAGCATCACCAGCGAGTACGCGAAGTAGGTGCCGAAGATGACGTGGTTGAAATACAGCGCCCGCCGAAAGCCAAAGCCCACCTGGTCGGCCACGCGCACGAGCAGGAAGAAGGCAAAGAACAGGTTCGACGGCTCGAAGTAGTACAGGTGGGGCAGCCAGACCAGCAGGTCGAGGTGGAACAGCGCGTGGCTCAGGTCCACCCCGAGCACGCGGCCGTAGCCCATGCGCAGCCCCACCCAGGCCAGCGTCGCATACGACAGGCTGAGCGCCACCAGCAAGAACATCGGCAGCAAGGGCAGCGCGTCGGGGTTGCGGGCATGCTGCACCACCGACATCGCGCAGATGATGGCGAAGCCGACCGCGCGCACCGCAGGGATCTGGACGGTGTAAAGGCGCCGCGCGTTCTCAGCCTTGCGAGCGCCCAGCAGCGCAGTGTCGAGCGTGAAGCTGGACTCGAAGGAGGTCGCTTCGGGTGCGTCCAAGTCGACTCATCTGCAGGGTTATAGGTCGATGGTACGCCGATCCACCAAATCGCACCGAAAGGCGCCGGTCCCCTGGATGCGTGACGGTCGGGTCAACCGCCTGACGCGCGAAGCGTGCTACATGCGCTGCAGCGCGGCAGCCGGCCGGGTGCGGGTCTCGTCCCAGAGGTCACGTGCCTGCATCCACCAGTAGGCCGCCTGGGTCGCCACGCGCCCCATCGGACCACCGGCCCAGCGCAGCGGAAAGGCCTGGTAGCGGCGCCACTCGTCGTCGCCCTCGGTGATCGCGTTGGCCAGCAGGATGGCGCCGGCGGCCGTCTGCCCCACACCGTGGCCGCCGTAGGCCGACGACATCCACAGCCCCGGCTCCAGTTGGCCGATGAACGGCATCTTGTGCACCGCGTAGCCCATGATGCCGGGCCAGGCGAAGGCAATCTTGACCTCGCCGTGCTGGCGCAACTGCGGGAAGACGTCCAGGATGTGGCGCCGCATCAGGCGGCGCAGGCCGCGCGGCTCTCGTGTGTCGGTGGTGATGCGGCCGCCCCAGAGCAGCCGGTCGCCATCGACGACGCGAAAGTAGTCGCAGGCCCGCCGCGTGTCGGTCACGGCCCCGGCCCAGCGCAGGCAGTCGATCAGGCCGGGCCCCAGTGGCTCGGTCACCGCCACATAGGTGGCCACCGGCAGCACCGAGCGCGACAGCTTGCCGTGCAGCGGCCCCAGGTCGGCATTGCCGGCCAGCACGAGCTCGGGCGCCTCGACGCTGCCCTTGGCGGTGCGCGCCGTCCACAAGCCGCCCTGGCGCTGTATCGACTGCACGGCGCTGCCTTCGAACACCTGCCCGCTGCGGCGGGCGATGTCGCTGGCCAGCGCCAGCGCGAAGTTCAGCGGGTGGATCTGGAACGAGTCCGGGTCGTGTACCGCCTCGTGGTAGCGGTGGGTCTGCAGCACGGCATGAACCTGCTCATAGGTCCAGGGCTCGAAGCGGGCACCCAGGGCTTGCGCCAGCGAGTTCACCTGGTCCGCGAAAGCCGGACTCTGGGCGGTGCGGCAGCAGGTCAGCTGGCTGCGGCCCATCAACAAATCGGGCCGCTGCAGCTCTTCGATCGTCTGCTCCACCAGGTGCACCCCGGCCTGACTGTGGGCGAACAACCGGCGCGCCTGGTCGGCGCCCAGGTGCTTCAGCAGCACCGCCGAACTCTCGGCAAACCCCGGGCTGACGAAGCCGCCGTTGCGGCCCGAGGCCCCCCACCCCACGCGTTGCCGCTCGAGCACCGCGACGCGCCGCCCCTTGGCCACCAGCAGCCGCGCCAGGTGCAAACCGGCAAAACCGCCGCCGACGATGGCCACGTCGGCCTGCTGGCGCCCCTTGAGCACCGGCCAGGCCTCGCCATGGGTGCGGGTGGCGGCATACCAGCTGGTGGGGTACTGGGCGATCAGGGATGACGGCGGCGGCATGGCTGGAATTCTCGGTCCCGCCGGACCGAATTTTTGTCGGCGCCCCACTTCGCCCGGCTAAGCGGCCTTCCAAGGGCCGCGAACGGCCCATCTCGGCCCCAGTTTGCTGCGGCGTCAAGCAAGGTGGCGCCACCGAAGCTGACTGCGCCCAACGTTACCTGAGAGCACAGGGTGTGCCCAAAGCAGGCTGGAACGGCCGGGATAGCGGCGTCACTTGCCCGTTCATCCGGCGACCACCAGTTGCCTTCAGCCCACACACTGGCTGACATCCCGCCCCTTGCCCTGGCCCTTGGCCTCTTTGCACCCCCCGCCCCATGAATTCCTGGCAGAAGTTCCTCAGGCACGGCCGTGCCCACCCCCGCACCACCCTGGCCCTGGCCGCCGCGCTGCTGTCGCTGGTCGGCCTGGTATGGCTGTTGCAGCACGCCAGCGCCGAAGCCCAGTCGCGCAAGGACCCTGCCGCGCTGCAGTTCGAGAACGACCCTGATGCCTGGCTCAGCCAGCCGCGCGCGGTGTCCGACTTCGTCCAGGCGGCCAACGGCGGCCAGCTGGCTGCTGTGGGCCTTGCCAGTGCCAAGAGCGGCCTGGCGCTTTACACGCTGAAGAACGGCGACAAGGCCAGCATCCGTGTGCCGGGCTGCTCATTGCTGGGCTGTTCCGGCACGGTGCTGGACCGCCTCGGCGAACGAAGCGCCACCGACGGCTTTGCGCTGGTGGGCATCGACATCGACGGCCGCACGCAAAGCCAGCGGGTGCTCGGCGCGATCGAAGGCGCGGTACCGCCCATCCTGCTCGTGCTGCTGCTCGGCGGTGGCCTGTTGATGATGACGCGGCTGCAGACCAACGCCGGCAACAACGCCACGACGATTGCAACCCGCCCCGAAACCCGCTTTGCGGATGCGATCGGCAACGACGAAGCCAAGGCCGCACTGAACCGTGTGAAAGCCTTCCTGCACGACCCGGCGCAGTATGCCAAGCTGGGCGCCGCGGCGCCGCGCGGCGTGCTGCTGGTCGGCCCGCCCGGCACCGGCAAGACGCTGCTGGCCAAGGCGCTGGCCGGCGAGAGCAAGGCCCACTTCATCGCGGTCGACGGCTCGTACTTCACCGCCACCTACTACGGTGCCGGTGTCGCCAAGGTCAAGGCGCTGTTCAAGCTGGCGCGCAAGCAGGCACCGTGCGTGCTGTTCATCGACGAGGTCGACGGCATCGGCAAGCGCGCCCAGGGCGGCCAGGGCGGCGGCGCCGAATCGGAAATGAACCGCATCATCAACCGCGTGCTGGTCGAGATGGACGGCTTCGACGCGATGGACAACGTGGTGGTGGTCGCCGCGACCAACCACGAAGACAACATCGACGAGGCGCTTCGTCGCCCCGGCCGCTTCGACATGCTGGTGCGGCTGAACAAGCCCACGCTGCCCGAGCGCGAGGCGCTGTTCGATCTGTACATCGGCAAGGTCAAGCACGATGGCCACGCCGACAGCGCCGCATTGGCGCGCATGTCGTCTGGCATGTCGCCAGCCGAGATCGCCAACGTCGTCAACAAGGCCGCATCGACCGCTGCCGAACAAGGCGCCGAGAGCGTGACGCCTGACCATTTGGTGCGCGCAGTCGAGACCCAGCTGCTGGGCGGCGACGTGTCGCCGATCAAAGACCTGCTGACCAACGAAACCCGCCACCGCCTGGCCTTTCACGAGGCCGGCCACGCGTTGGTCGGCCACTGGACCAACGCCGGCCGCATCGAACGCGTGACGATCGAGCCGCGCGGCCCAGGCCTGGGCGTGACCTACATGACGCGCGAGACTGAAGACCCGCTGTATGCGCAGAGCGAACTGGTCAGCCGGCTGGCCATGATGCTGGGTGGCCGCGAAGCCGAACTGATGGTGCTGGGCAGCGTGTCGACCGGTGCGTCGGACGATTTGAAACGCGCGTCCGAACTGGCGATCCAGATGGTCGGCCAGCTCGGTTTCTCCGAAACCTTCGGCCTGCTCAGCATTGCCGGCGTGCCGAAAGAACTGCTGGGCCCGGACGTGCAAGCCGGCGTGCTAACCGAAGCCCGCGCGCTGCTCGAACAAGCCCAGGCTACCTGCCGTGAGGTGCTGATCGCTCAACGCCCGCGGTTGAGTGCGTTGGCGGACACGCTGCTGTGCACCGAGGTGTTGTCGGGCGAATCGTTGAAGGAATTGCTGGGCGAGCCGGTGCGCACGGTCGTCGCTGCATAGCCTGCTGCATGCGCTGACACCCGTCGGGCCCGGGTGGTCACTATCATCTCCCGGCCACCTCAGCTGGTGGCCGGGAGATCTCGTGAAGCGTTTCTGTTTGTCCATCTGCGTCACGCTGCTCGGTTCCGTCGCCGCGCCGGCCGCTGAGCCTTCCACCTATTTCGCCTACGCGGGAAGTCCGATCAGCGCGAAGTACGAGGCAGGCCGGCTCGTCCACCTGCCAGTGGCGAACTACGACGGCGATGTCGACACGTACAGAAGATCCGAAGTCGTCTCTGGCCTTCTCAGCGCGTCGCGGTTGAGCGCCTTCACCCCCGATGGAAGCATCGCGCCCGCGCGGGTCGAATCGGTGCAGCGAATGGCATACGGCGTGCCGATGTTCGCCATGTCGACGGTGGAGCATGAGCCGCGTTACGTCGATCAGATGACGTTCGTGTGGTCCGGTGCGACTCAGTTTCATCGGGAGGCACTCCAATCCTCAGGCATCGATGCCCGGCTTCGAGAGGAGCTGATCATCCGATCACGGCGTGACCTCGAACCACATCTTGACCTAAGCAGAATCGAAGGTGTCGGGCGACGCTTGACATTGAGTGGCCCCGTCGGCATTCGCGACTATGGGCGACCTCGCGTTCGCCCTTGGTTGGTCTTCGTTGACATCACCTGGCACATCGAAGGCCTGCCCGACAGTTGGAAAAACAGGGGCATCGATTCCTGGAGTGAGGAGTTTCGTGTGGAGTACGTGTACGACACTGCCCGCCGGATGCTGGTGTATCGCAATATCCAGAACGTGGGCGGAGTGGCGGACCACACCTTTTTCCTGCTGAAGGAAACGAGCGGTCCTTTGCTGCTGGCCACGTCCGTCGCATGCAGTGACGGCGCCGATACGCTCCTCATGGACCTGGACCATGAGACCTATCTGCCAGAGTGGGGAAAAGAGGCGCCGTGGGACCTGTCGTGTTTTTCCGGTTGACCAATGGCCAAAGGCGTCAGGGCCGTTCGCATGTGACGCCTACCCCGCATCACCGGCCAGCTCGGCAGGGTGGCTCAGGATTGGTTGCCACGACCGAAACCAGTCGTCCGCGGCTTCGTCCCAGGGCCAAACGCCGCTGGTATTGGGATACACCAACTGCAATACCTCGTTGTATTCATTGGCGATCGCGTGGGCCACCGGTTGCTTCAGACCGATGACCAGGACCTCAGGCGCCTTCGATGTCTTCGAGATGCCCATCGAGAACGCAAACGGCGGCAACTCATCCTCAGCTGCGATGTGCATCACGCTGCAGCCGTAGGTCTCGATGTCCTGAAGAATCTTCTGATCCGCTTCATCCATGGCGGCAAGTCTCAACGAAAAGGAATGGCTGCATTGTCGTCATGCCTGTCCGCCAGAGGTGGCTGCGTTCGTCGGCAGGTTCGGCTCTCGCAGCCGCGCACGGCCGCTCAAGCGAACAGCTGCGCGAGCCGCCCGACCGCGGCCTCGGACAACGCGCGGTCCGGTGCGGTGCTGTCGTCGCCGAAGTCGTGTTCGCCCTGGGCCTGCACGAGGATGCCCTCGCGCCGCGACACCATCACCAGGTTGTGGCCGCGGTAGATCAGGTTGTAGTGGACCTCGGGCTGTGGGATGAGCCGCGCTGTCTGGCCCCGCACCGGCACGATCGTCTCGTCGCCGAACAGCGCACGCGCGCCGTAACCGGTGGCGTTGACGACCGTGCGCTCTTTCAGGCTGGCGAGCTGGCGCGGATGGGTGAGTTCGCGCTGCTCGATCTCGCCGCCTTCGCGCAGGAAATCGTCGAACAACAGGCGCGAGTAAGTCGCCAGGTTGTACGTCATCTGGGTGTAGCGGCGCACATGCGGCACTTTGAAAGGATGCTCCTGCGGCTGCAGCAGCTGCGAGCGTGGCCACAGCTCGCGGATGCGTGGTTCCAGGTCCGGGTAGTCCGGCTCGTTGTCCTCGGGAAAGGGGCCGGGCAAGGGCTGATCGAACGGCAGGTCCGACAGCAGATAGCCGTCGCGCCACTCGACCGGGTCACCCGGCAGGCCGAGCAGGCTCTGGTAGACCTTGAACGAGCTGCGCGCCATCGCCTCCCAGCGCTGTGTGAACTCAGGCGTCGCGTGCTGCTCGCTGCAGATGCGCGAGTCGGGCGACCACACGCCGGTGGCCGCCGACGAGCGCACCTCAGGCGGACGGTCCTTCGCGTAGATGCGCACCCGCAGACCGGCACGCTGCGCGATGCGCGCGGTGGTCAGCCCGATCGCACCGCAGCCGATGACGGCGACGTGCTTCTCGTGCGTGGCCAGGATCAGCGGCAAGGCGAGTTTGGCCGAGCCCCAGGACAAGGACCAGCCGCTGCCACCATGGCCGTAGTTGTGCACGATGGTCTTGCCATGGCGCCGCTCGGCTTCGATGCGTGGTCCTTGCGGCCGGAACGGCCGGGTGCAAACCGCGATGTCGATCAGACGGTCGGGCCGGGCACGCACGGGCGCCAGGCTCGTCGGTGCCAAGAACGCCGGCTTCTCGCCGGCGGCCGCAGCAGCCTCGCCGTTCGCGACCGCGGCACCGAGTGGTGAAAGACTGGCGAGCGCAGCTCCACTGCGCAAGAAATGTCGACGTTGCATGGAAAGCCGGAAATCAAAGCGGCGCGCATTATCGCGGCGCGCGCCAAGTGAACGACCGTGTCGACGCACTCAACCCAAATGCGTCACGGCGTCGGCGCGCCAAACACCTCCAGCTCGCGGTACGGCGTCGGGCTCTCGATGCCGATGAAGCCGAATTGGCGGGCCGGTGGCTGGGTGAAGCGGAACTGGAGCCTGGCGACGCGGCTGGCCAGCGGTGCAACGCCCTCGCGTGTCAACGTGATCTGCGAAGCACGTTCGGTGACGTTGACGAGGATGTGGTGGAAATCGCCGAGTGGCACGAACGTGTCCGGCGCGTCGACCGACGACCACCAAAGCTCGTAGGACTGGTGCGAGCGCTCGTCGCCGTTGTCGGCTGTCGGCAGGCCAGCGTCGCTGCGAATGCGGGTGATGTCGTAGCCGTTCGGGGCTTGCGCCGTGGCGAGCGTGAAAGTGGTCGTCGAGACATAGTCCTGGTCGTTCGAAAACCCGGCCAGCGAACCGTCGTTGAGCAGCGCCGGTGCATGGTTGCCGCTGTAGTCGCTGGTCTCGACGCCCGCGAGGCTGGGCGAGCCGGTACGCACCAGGTTCGGCTGCAGCTTCCACGGCGTCGACGAGGTGGTGCTGAAGCGGTCGGCCTGGTGCAGGCCCCAGAAGCGGCCAGGATCGGGGTTCTTCGGCACCACGCCGAGCGCCATCAAGGCCTGGAACCATTGCTCGGCCATCACCGCATAACCTTCGGCACCGGGGTGGATGCCGTCGGGGTTCGGGTGCGTCAGCATCGGTGTGTACAGGTCGACCAACGAGACGCGGTGGCCCAAGGCCTGGTGCCGCTCGACCAGTGCCGGGATCTTCGCGTTCAGCGCGCGGATGTAGGCCTGCGTGGTGTCGCTCGCCGGCGCATTGGCTGGGATGATCTGCGCGACGACGATGTAGATCTCGGGGTTGAACGCGACGACGCGTGAGACCATGTCGTCGAGCCGGTCGACCACGCCGGGAAAGCCGGTCTTCGGGTTGCCGTAGAAGTAGTAGTTCTGCTGCGCATCGTTGGTGCCGGCGTGGATGGTCACGACAGCCGGGTCCCAGGCCTTGAGCCGGGTCTCCAGCGGCGGGGCATTCCAAAAGCCCTTGCCCGAGGTGATCTGCTCGATGCGGTAGGCCGAGTAGCCGTCTTCGTCGTGGTCGACGAAATCCGCCGGATCGCTTTGCCGCATGTTGCGCGAGCCGACGAAGTTGGGCATGCCCCAGACCGCCGTGAGCTTGTCGAACAAGGGCTTGCGAAAGCCGCCGGTGCCGTCGCCGCCCTCGGTGATCGAGTCGCCGATCGGCATGACGCGCAGCGGTGCAGGCTGGCTGGACTGGGACCAGGCGGGCAGCGCCGCGGCAAACGCAAACGCAATGACAATCAGGCGACGCATCGGGGCACTCCTTCGCAGACGAAGGCCCGATCGTGCCAGAGCCGGGCGGTGAGCGTGTCCCTTAGAAATGACCTGGCGGCGGCGGCGGTACGTAGTGGCCGCCCTTCGGGCAGCTCGTGAAGAACAGCTGGTCGTTCAACACGCGCCGGACAAAGGGCACCACCTCGGCATAAGCGGCCTCGACGCTCAGGCGGTCGTCGATCTTGCCGTTGACCTCGACCCCGACCGCCATGCAGCGGGTGAAACGGTTGGCGACCTTCTGGTCGGCATAGGCCTGGGCAAAGAACTGGCTGAAGTTCGCGTCATGCACGTCGAACACCTGCTTCGGGTGGTCGGCGTCGTGCGGGCAACGCGGCATGTCCTTGACCTCGGTCTTGGGCGGGTTGGTGTCGGGGTTGTCGTCGTCGTCGAACTCCTGCTCCGCGCGGTTCTCGTTGTTCGTCTCATAGCACTGCGGCTGGATGGTCACGCCGTCGGGCTGCAACACCATGTCGTGGTCATAGGCCATGTGCACCGGTACCAGCTGGTTGCGCGGGGTCGCGCGGGCCACCTGCACCGCACTGCCGGGGATGTTCAGCTTCGGCTTGATGATCACGTCCGGCGAGTCCTGCAGGAACCAGTAGCGGTACAGCTCGCCGTTGTCGCCGGTCTCCTTGACGAAGACGGGGGCGATTTCGGTTTCGAGGTAGCTGGTTTGCGCCTGGTAGACAAAGGCGCCCTTGACGACCGACGACTGCGAATGCCAATCGGTGGCCTTCGGGTCACCCGCTTCGTTCAGCAACGCATTCAGCAGCGCCGCCGACCCGCGCGACTGACCGACCAGCATGATCTGGTCGGGATTGATCACGAAGGTATCGCGGTTGAACTTGATCCAGCGCACGGCTGTGGCGATGTCATTGCTCGGCACAGGCGTGGTGGTGGGCTGCGGCCAGCCGGGCTTGTCGTGGCCGGGCGGGCGCTGCACGACGAAGCTGGCCAAGGGATGGCGGCTTTCGATCGTCGCGAACGCGTAGCCGGCGGCCAGCACCTTCATCAACAGCGAGTGCACATGCGGCAGCTTGTCGCCCGGCTGGGTCTCGCGGAAGTCTTCCGACTGCCCGCCCGGGTGGGCATAGATCACCAGCGGCAAAGGCTGTGACAAAGGCAGGTTCGACGGTCGGTAGTAGTCCAGCCGTCGCGTCAGAGTGATCGAGCCGAGGTCCCAGTCGTTCGACTCCCGCCACTCCTTCCATTTCAGCGGCGCACCGCCGTAGCAGTAGTCGTCCCAGCGGTAGTAGTCGACCGCCAGGTCGTCGTTGGGATAGTCGCTGACGTAATGCAGCTCCTGCACCGCCGGCAAGGCCTGCGGCAGCGGCTGGCACAGCGGCTCAGCGTGCGCGGCACCGGCCCAGCTCATGGCCAGCACGAAAGGCCAGAACAATGCAGCCCGTGGCGAAGAAACTCTCATTCGAACCCCCTGGTTGAAGAACGGGAGAGTCTAGAAACGGCAGGTGCCACCATGGGTGAACACCCAGGTTCCGAGTTAGGGGGATTTCGGAAAAGTTTCGTTAAGGGCGCGATCGCACCGGCGGTGGTGCGGGCACCGGCGTGCCACCAGCGGGGCAGCTGGTCGTGAAGACCCGCTGGTCGAGCACGGCGCGAACGAAGGGCACGACCTCGGCGTAGGCGGCTTCGATGTTGTCCTTGCCGACTTCCAGGCAGCGGGTGATGCGCAGCGGCACGCCGCGGTCCGCATAGGCCTGGGCGAAGTACTGACCGTAGTTCGGGTCGTGCAGGTCGAACATTGGGCGCTGTCCATCGTCAGACGGCGGACATTTCGGCAATTGGTCCACGTCGTAGACCGGCGGCGTGCTGCCGTTGTTGTCGTTGTCGAGCTCCTGGTAGGCGCGGTTGTGGTTGCTGCTCTCGTAGCACTGCGGCTGGATGCTGCGGCCATCGGGCTCCAGTGCCATGCGCTGCTCGTAGGCCATGTGGACTGGCACGAGAGTGTCCACAGCGGCATTACGGGCCAGTTGCACGGCACTGCCAGGGATGTTGCGGGCCAGGTCAATGACCACGTCGGGGGCGTCCTGGTGGTACCAGTAGCGGTAAGGCTCGCCATTCACGCCGCTGCCTTTGACGAAGACCGGGCCGATCTCAGCCTCGAGGTAGCTGGTCTGGGCCTGCACCACATAGGCGCCGCGCACGCTTGAAGAGCGAGAGCGCCAATCACTGAACTCGTTCTGTGCCGGCTCGTTCAGCAAGGCATTCAGCAACGCGGTCGAGCCGCGCGACTGGCCGACCAGGAAGATCTTGTTGGCGTCGATGCCGAACGTGCGGCGGTTGTATTTCAGCCAGCGCACTGCGGTGGCGATGTCATTGCTCGGCAGCGCGCTGGTGGTGGGGGTCGGCCAGCCGGGCTTGTCATGCCCGGGCGGACGCTTGACGATGAAGCTGGACAGCGGGTGCCGCGACTCGAGCGAGGCCAAGGCATAGCCGGCCTCCAGCACTTTCAGCAGCAAGGCGGTGTACAGCGCCGAGTCGGGCTCGATCTCTTCGCTCTGGCCGTTCGGGTGGGCGTAGAGGACCAACGGGATCGATTCGCCGAGCGGGATGTCGACGCGGCGGTAGTAGTCGAGCCGACGGGTCAGCGTCTGGGTGCCGGCATCCCAGTCGTTGCCTTCGGTCCATTCGGTCCAGCTCAGGGCGGCGCCGCCGTAGCAGTAGTCGTCCCACTTGAAGTAGGCGATGTCGCCCAGGCTGCCATGGGCAACGACCGGGGTGACCAGAGGCAGCTGTGCCGGCAACGGGTCACAGCTGGACCCCGCCACGACCGCGCTCGGCCAAAGAAATATCGCCAACGCCAGGCAACGCAGCCCGGCGCAGGACAGCCATGAACTGGAGGACATCTCACACCCCCTGCGACAGCGGCGGCCGGCCCTCCCCTGGCCAGCGGCACGGCGGCGATTCTGCCGCCAAAGCACCGCGCGTTTAACGCCGTGTTTCACGGACGACTCCGTGCGCGCGTGCTCAATGCGGCTGCAAGGGCTCGCTCGCGCCCAGGCGTTGCAGCTTCATCGCGTAGGCGGCCTGCTGTTGCCGGGTGCTGCTGTTCTGCTCGGCTTCGCGCAGGTGCCTGATCGCGCGCACGCGGTCACCCAGCCGCAGGCAAGCCAGCGCCATCCAGTAGTGGAACTCGTGGAAATCGTTCGAGAGGGCCAGCGCCTGATCGAACTGCTCGCGCGCCAACGCATAGTCGCCCGCTTCGTAGGCGCGCAGGCCGCGGTTGAAGCTGGCAAACGGCGACTTGGCGCGCAGCCGGGCCAACTGCTGGTCGACGGCGCGGGCCTCGGCCTCGCGCCCTTGCCGATGCAGCAGCAACGCCAGGTTGCTCAGCACCTGCGGATGTTCGGTCCGCAAGCCCAGCGCCGCCCGCAAGGCCGCTTCGGCCGCGGCGGGCTGGCCATGGCGCATGTAGACCACACCCAGCGTGTTGTACAGATCGGCAAAGCCACGGTCGTGGGTGATTGCGCTGCGGATCCACCAGTACGCGTCGTCGGCGCGGCCGCGGGCCAGCGCCTCGGCGGCCTTGTTGTTCATGTACATCGCGACGATGCGTTCTTCGTCTAATGGCACCGTGTGCTGGCGCCGGATGGCGGCCTGCGGCAGGAAGTCCACCGTCCACCAGTCGGGGCTGTTCTCGGCCATGCGCACCACCGGCACCTTCTTGCCGATCGAGACATTGACGTGGCCGATGAACAGCGCCAGGTCACCATCACGACCCCAGCTGTCGTCGATCTGCACCGCTTGGTAGCGCACCGCCAAGCCCACGGCTTTCGCGAAGGCGCCGGTCATGATCGCGAGCGACAGGCAGTTGCCGGCACGCGCTTCGAAGGCCTCGGCTGCCGTGCGGGTGAACTCGGCGTCGTAGTCCAGGGCCAGCTGCCGGTTCGGGTTCGAATACAGCGCATCGACCAAGCCCTGCTGCAAGCCACGCTGGCTGACTCGATCGTCGATCTCATGGGCCACGTATTCGCGCATCGCCGGGCTGAGCGCAAAGACCTGGGCCGGGTCGACCGACTGGCTCGGCGGCGCGAAGGCCGAGTCGACAAAGAGCGACGCGCCGTCCGGCGCCACCCCTGGCGCCGACGCACAGGCTGCCAGCCAGGCCGTCGCGGCGCCGGCCGCAAGCAGCTTGGCGCATCGGTGCAGCAGCAGGTTCATGCCAGTCTCCTATGCACGACGGCTTCGCCGCAGCCAGCGCTCGGCCAGGCCGAAGCCGCCTTCGAACAACAGCGCCAGCGCCGCCGCCGGCAAGGCACCGGCCAGCAGCAAGGCCTTGTCGTTCAGCGCCAGGCCGGTGACGATGCGTTCGCCATAGCCACCGGCGCCGATGAAAGCGGCGATGGTCGCGGTGCCGACCGAGATCGTCGTGGCCGTGCGCACCCCGGCCACGATGACAGGCAGCGCCAGCGGCAATTCGACTGAGCGCAGCTGCTGCCCGCGACGCAGGCCCAGCGCCTGGCCGGCCAGCTTCAGCCCCGCCGGCACTTCGGCCAGGCCGGTGCAGGTGTTGCGCATGATCGGCAACAGCGCATACAGCGTCAGCGCCAACATCGCCGGCAGCGTGCCGATGCGGCCCAACCAAGAGATCAGCACCGCCAGCAACGCCAACGAAGGCACGGTCTGCAACAGGCCGGTGGCGCCGAGCACCGCAGACCGCGCGCCGGCATGCGCAGCCACCGCCACCGACAACGGCACGCCGACCAGCACCGCCAGCAGCACCGCGGCGGCCACCAGGCCCAGGTGCTGCGCGGTCAGGCGCGACAGATCGGGGCCCCACAGCTTGGCCCAGAGGCCGGTGTCAGCCGCGGGACCTTGCGCACCGCGCTGCGCCAGGTGGTCGCGCGCAATCACATCGAAGGCGACGCCCTGCAGCTCGGCCCGCGCGTTCATCGCAATCATCTGCGCCTCGCCGATGCGACCCTCGAGGCTTTGCAGCGCGGCCCAGGCGGTGGGAAATCGCTGCGGCACGTCGAGCCGGTACAACAGCACCGCGTCATAACGCGGAAAGTGGCTGGCGTCGTCTTCGAGCACCCGCAGGCCCAGGTGCTCGATCTTTGCGTCGGTGGTGTAGATGTCGATCACGTCGACCTGGCCGCCGGCGACCGCGTCGTAGGCCAGGCCATGGTCCAGCCCGGTCGGCTGCTGCGGCAGGCGGTAACGCGCGGCCAGGCCCTTCCAGCCGTCGGCGCGACCGATGAATTCGTTGCTCAAGCCCAGGTGCAAGGCGGGTTGCGCGGCCAAGTCGCTGAGCTTGCGCACCCCCAGGCGTGCGGCGGTGTCTTCGCGCATCGCCAGCGCGTAGCCGTCGTTGAAGCCCAGCCGCACCGCCACGCCCAGGCCCAGCGGCTTCAGTTGCTCGCGCATCGCGTCCAGCGTCATCTCGCCGGGCTGCTTCAAGATCTCGAGCGCAATGGTGCCGGTGTATTCAGGGTAGACGTCGATGCTGCCGGCGCGCAGTGCCTCGTAGACGATCGCTGTATTGCCCAAGCCCTGCTGCACTTCGACCGGCGCATGCTGCTGCGCTGTCTGCGCCAGCACCTGGGCCAGGATGTAAGACTCGGTGAAGCGTTTGGAGCCGATGCGCAGCGTGTCGTCAGCCGCGTGGGCTGGCGTTGCACCCCACAGCAGGGCTGCAACCCAGCAGGCAACACCAAAACAGCGGAACAGGAAGGTAGACGTCATGTGCGCCAGCTTCGGCCAAGCGCGCCGCCGGGTCAATGGGCATGGCTCTTGCCGCAGCCTTGAAGGCGCCTTTGTCTGGCGCCCGCTATTTGGAGAACCCGCATGTCTGACAACACCCAATCCCCCGGCGGCCAGGACCGCAAACGCATCAATGTGAACGAAGACTACGAACTTCGCGATTGGTCGCAAAAATTCGGCGTCACCCCCGACGAGCTCAAGTCGGCGGTGCGCGCCGTTGGCGACCAAGCCGAGAAGGTCAAGGAATACCTGTCGCGCAGCGGCAGCACCCGCTGAAGAAAGGCCGACCATGCCACGCGCGATCTGGAAGGGCGCCATCAGCTTCGGCCTGGTTCACGTTCCGGTCGCGCTCTACCCTGCCTCTCAGGAAACCGAAGTCGATTTCGACTGGCTGGACAAGCGCACGATGGACCCGGTCGGCTACAAGCGGATCAACAAGCGCACCGGCCGGGAGATCGACAAGGACAACATCGTCAAGGGCGTCAAGCAGGACAACGACAAGTACGTGGTGCTGTCCGACGACGAGATTCGCGAGGCCTTTCCGAAGACCACGCAGACGATCGAAATCCAGACCTTCGTCCCGGCCAAGGACGTGTCGTTCATGTACATGGAGCGGCCCTACTTTCTTGAGCCCATCGGCAAGGCCGACAAGGTCTACGCGCTGCTGCGCGAAGCAATTGCCGGCACCGGCTTGATCGGGATCGCGCGGCTGGTGATGCACAACAAGGAGCATCTGGCCGCGCTGTTGCCGGCCGATAAAGCGCTGATGCTCGCCACGCTGCGCTGGGCCAACGAAATTCGCGACGTTTCGGAGTTGAACCTGCCGCCGGCCGGCAAGGCCGCGGCCAAGCTGAAAGACAGCGAATTGAAGATGGCCACGCGCCTGGTCAAGGACATGGCCACCGAGTGGGACCCGAAGAAATTCGCCGACCGCTTCTCCGACGCCATCCGCGATCTCGTCGCGCGCAAGGCCAAGGCGGGCAAGGCGAAGAAGGTCGAGCCGCTGGAAGAAGGCCCACCCGAGGCCTCGAACGTGATCGACCTGACCGCGTTGCTCAAGCAAAGCCTGAGCCCGCACAAGGGCGCGGCGCGCGCGGCGAAGACAGGTGACGCGGCCACCGCAAAGAAGCGTAGCCCACCGGCCAAGAAAGCTGCAGCCCACGCTCCCGCCGCAAAGAAAGCCCCCGCTTCGCGGCGCAGCGCGTGACCCTGCGGTCCCGCCGCAGGGGCTCTGGCTCGATGACGCGGTCGGCTGTGTTCAGCCGGCGCAGGGGCCGCCTTGCGCCATCGCGGCCTGGAAGCGTTCCTTCAGCTGCGCCGACGGCACGTCTTCCTTGTGGGTCGCGATCATCCAGCTGTGGCCGAACGGGTCGATCACGCCACCGGCGCGGTCGCCCCAGAACTGGTCCATCAGCGGCATCATCGGCTTGGCACCGGCGTCGATCGCGCGTTGCACGACCTTGTCGCAATCGGGCACGTAGAAGGTCACCGTGGTCGACGTGCCGCCGACGGCCAGCGGGCTCAATGCGCCCATCTGCGGCCGCTCTTCGGTCAGCATGAAGCTGGCCGGGCCGATCTGCAGCTGGCAATGCACGACGGCGCCCGTCGGGTCATCGAGCCGCTCGACGATCTCTGCGCCGAAGACGCGCTGGTAGAAGGCAATCGCGTCGCTCGCGCCGCGGATGGTCAGATAGGGAATCGCGCCGATCGCCGGCGGGACGGGGGTCACTTTGCTCATGTCTTTTCGCTCCTGTTGAATGGTGAAGCGCCTGGGCGCCTCATCCACACGACGAAGCGGGCGCAGCGAAATCGACAGACTCCCGGGGGTAAGTTGTAACGCGGCGCCGCTCTACCGGCCGTATTCCCAGTCCCACGGGGCGCCGGTCTCGCCGAGCAGCAGCCGCACCAGGTAGGGAAAGATCGATTCCGCGCGCACGTCGTTGGCCAACAGCACCGCACAGCTGCGGCGTTTGTCGAGGCAGACCCAGGTGTTGCCGGTGCCGTTGTTGTGGCCACCCTTGAAGAAACCGGGACCTTGCGGCCCGTCGAAGACCACCACGCCCAAGCCGGCGGCCAGGTCGCGCCGGCGCTTGTCGGGCGGAAGCTCCGGCGTCAAGGTCGGGAACTGGCGCGCGGTGGTGATCGGCCATTGCGCGCGGGTCAGGTCGGCCCGCGTCTGGGCCGACAAGCCCTCGCCGCGCACGAAGCCCGCCGCAAACTTGGCGAAGTCCTCGATCGTCGTGTCCATCGAACTGGCGGCGCGCACCTTGCTGCGCTTGTCGTGTGGCAGCCACTTGCCGCTGGCGATGAAGCCGTCGGCCAGGTTGGTGGCGAAGTCGGGCCGCCAGTCCATGCTGGAGCGGCGCATGGCGAAACGGTCGAACACGCGGCGCTGCACCTCCGGCCCCAGCGCCAGCCCCTGGCCACGTTCGAGCACGAACTGCAGCAGCATGATGCCGTCGCCCGAATAGGCGTAGCGCGAGCCGGGCTCGAAGTGCAAGCGCAGCTTGCCATCGGGCTCTAGCGCGGTGAAGTTGGCGAAGCCGGAACGGTGGCTCAGCAAGATGCGCGGCGTCAGCTTGCGCCAGCGTTCGTCGCCTTCCAACTGGTGCCACGGCGCATAGCGGCTGTCGTTGGCGTACGACGGCAAGGCCTGGGGCAGATAGCGCTCGATCGACGCATCGAGATCGATCTTGCCCTCGTCGACGAGTTGCGCCACGGTGTAAGCGAACACGGCCTTGGTCAACGAGGCACCGTCCATCACCGTGTCCGCCTGCAGGGGGTCACCCTGCTCGTTGCGTTTGCCGTAGGCCTTCACGTAGGCGACCTGGCCGTCTTCGATCAAGGCCAGCGCCAGCCCGTTGACGCGCGCCGAGGCCATCAGGCGTTGCACCTCGGCATCGATCTTCTCGGGTGCAGGCGTGGCAAATGCGTCGGCGTGGGCCATCGCGGCGAGGGCGAAAGCCATGGCCATGACGAGTCGTTTCATCCGGTCTCCTTTGGCGGCGGATGGTAGGCCGGCTTGGGCAGAAGACCTGTCACCGCAGCGCAAACAACTGCCGCAACTCGTTGCCCGGAAGATTGCCGATCCACTGTTCGCCGCTGCCGACAGTCAGGTCGGCCAACTCGCGCTTGCTGCGCATCATCTCGTTGATGCGCTCCTCGAAAGTCGACCGCGTGATGAAGCGGTGTACCTGCACGTTGCGCTGTTGCCCGATGCGGTAAGCCCGGTCGGTCGCCTGCGCTTCGACGGCCGGGTTCCACCACAGGTCGAAGTGAATCACGTGAGAGGCCGCCGTGAGGTTGAGGCCCGTACCGCCGGCCTTCAGCGACAGCACGAACGCGCGCTCGGTGCGGTCGCCCTGGAAACGATCGACCATCGCGTCGCGCTGCGCACGGCCGACACCGCCGTGCAAGAAAGGCGGCCGATGCCCATACCGTTGCGCCAGCCACCCACACAGCAACTCGCCCATCTCTCGGAACTGCGTGAACACCAGCACTTTCTCAGCAGCGGCATGGACCTCGTCGACAAGGTCCATGAAGCGCTCGGCCTTGCCGGACAGTGCGGGCTCCGATGGCCCTTGCTTGAGGTAGTGCGCCGGGTGGTTGCAGACCTGCTTGAGCGCCAGGATCATCTGCAGCACCAGCCCCTGGCGTTTGAAGGTGTCGGAAACACCGTCGAGGCTTCGCAAGCCCTCCTGCACCACCGATTCGTACAAGGCCGTCTGCGAGGGCGTCAGCGCGCAGTACTGGTCCTGCTCGATCTTGTCCGGCAGGTCGCTGATGATGCTCTTGTCGGATTTCAGCCTGCGCAGCAGAAACGGCGCAGTCACGCGCTTGAAACGGCTCACCGCTTGCGGGTCGCGGTGCGTCTGGATCGGCACCGCATACTCGCCGACGAAGCGGGTCAGGCTGCCGAGGTAGCCGCGGTTGGCGAAGTCCATGATGCTCCAGTACTCCGACAGGCGGTTTTCGACCGGCGTGCCACTCATGGCGATGAAGCTGCGCGCCGGCAACGCCTTGATCGCCATGGTCTGCGCCGCGGCCGGGTTCTTGATGTTCTGTGCCTCGTCGGCGATCACCACCTGCCATGCAATGGCCTTGAGCTTGGCGGACTCGCTGCGCGCCACACCGTAGGTGGTCAACAGCACTTCGGGGCGCTGCGCCCCCAGCTCGCGCTTGCTGCCGTGGAAGATGCCCACGCTCAGGCCAGGCGCAAAGCGCGACAACTCCTTCTGCCAGTTGGTCAGCAGGCTGGTGGGCACGACCACCAGGGCGGAACCCTCGGCCAGCGCGCCCTCTTCCTTCAGCTTCTGCAGCGCCGCGATGACCTGCAGCGTCTTGCCCAGGCCCATGTCGTCGGCGATCACGCTGCCCACACCAATGCGCGCGTTGCGATACAGCCAGGCGTAGCCACGCAACTGGTAGGGCCGAAGCGTGGCCTGCAACCCGGCGGGCAGCGGCACCTCGCCGGCTTCGACCAGTTGCCTCACCAGCGCTTGTGCCTTGGCGTCGAGCCGCACGGCCGTGCCGCCATATTCGCCGGCCAGGGC
>Ga0307515_10001488_pt1 | contig 52644 bp, 45 predicted proteins | sample 17_EM_MG_FD_194513 | JGI IMG/M metagenome (GOLD analysis project Ga0307515, IMG submission 194513) | Populus trichocarpa ectomycorrhiza microbial communities from riparian zone in the Pacific Northwest, United States - 17_EM | ecosystem: Host-associated > Plants > Roots > Unclassified | place...
CACCTACTCCTTGTTTCCATTGCCACCCCCCTCCCCCCTTCTCGTTCTCATTTCCTACACCTTTCTTATATATATATAGAGGCTCCTAGAGCCACATTCAATAGCAGAGTCCTCATTCTTTTCTTACAATCGGTGCATGGACATCCGATCGACAGTTGGACCGGTACGGACAGTTGGTCCAGTACGGAACATTGGACTAGCATTGAGCATTGAACTAGTACGAAGCGTTGGAATAGAGCTTAGCAAAGCGTCCGGGATAGTCAGACTGATAAGCAAGCAGGCAGGCAAAACACCCCTCTGCTTGCTTGATTGCCCGATTTGGAGGCCCTCCGCTTGCTTGCTTGCTTGCTTGCTTGTTAATTGCTTGCCAAGACAGTATAGAATCTGAAGTTGTATAGAAAATCCGCTACGGCTTCGCCCAACAACAGTATATTGCTCACTAAACTCCTCCACCATCAATCAATAAGCTCGTTCGCGCGGCTTGGAGGCAGTTCATGAGGCAGACGCGGTAAAGGCAGCGCGTATATCGCGTGGTGTAGAGGATCGAAGAAGTAAGCTGCCTGAGACTTTAGGTCGGCGCGGAAAATAGACTTAGCGGTTGCCTAAAAGGACTATTTGCATTGCCTCGGCCATTAGAAATTAACTCTAAGGTCTATCAACCACCGCTACTACTAAATTAACTATATACAAGCAACAAACAAACAAACAAGCAAGCAAGCCCTTCCTTTGCTTGTTTGATTGCCCAAAATGAGGCCTCTTGCTTGATTGCTTGCTTACTGCCAAGACAAGCAACCAAGCAAGCAGGGTTTTGCTTGCTTATCAGCAAGTCTAGGGATAGTGCACCGGCTACCTTAGAGATTCTACTTAAGAAATCTAGTTCCGTAGATTCTTCCTCCTAGAGATCCACATCCATTTTCTCGTCATGCCTATTCAGTGATCTAGTACCTTCTACTTCTCCTTCGCCCGGCTTCTACCTCCTTTTCCTTAGCCTTAACTCTCAAATCCCGCAAAAACAGCACCAAATAACACCCCAGCAATCCCGCCGCAAACCCATTCCGCCACCTCTCCTCCCCCAGCAAACCCACCCATCCCCCCTCCCCACCCTGTCTCCCCTGCCCCAACTCCTCCCTCAACAACCCCACTTCTACCCAAATCCCCACTACAAGCTGCAGCACTCCGGTCCACGGCAACACCGGCCTTGTCCAGCTTGCCGCCACGCCGCCGAAATACGCATACATGAGCACATGGTGCGCGCAGTTCAGCGCCACGAAGACGCTCCACCCCCTGGTCGACGGCAGGTCGGGTACTACCCGAAAAAGCGTCAGGTACGGCGTCGTGAGATGGTGGAACGCGAAGTGCAGGTCGACAGCGCCGCCGGCCGCGAGGACGTTGAAGATGTCGACATGCTCGTATAGCTTGGAGAGGTGGTAGGCGGTGCGTTGGTAGCTATCATTTTGGCCATTGCTAAGGAGTTTGGGGAGGGAAGATGGGGTTAGAGAGGCTGGGAGGGCGATGCTGAGCAAGAGGTAGAGAGAGATGATGGCGTAGAGGCGGCTGTTTAGTTTTATGGCTGTGGAGGCGCTGGGGATGGGGCCGTGGGTGCGGATGTAGTGGTGCAGGAGGAGGGATGTGGGGACGAAGATGATAGTGGAAATTAGGACACCAGGGAGGCTGTAGAGGGTGGTGATTATCCTGGCTAGAGATGGTGGCATCGTGGAGCATTGTTTGAAGGTGGTGTAAGGGATGAAGATAATTTCGACGGCTTAAGAAGCATAACTTTGCGTGTTATCAGGCTTGACGGGCTATAGCCTTTTTTTTTGTATTGCGGGGAGTAAGTGGGTGCCTGGTGTTGACACGAAGTATGCAGGAAGTCGTTCCCGAATTTAGCCAACGATCGACAATACTCCCACCATTGTTGCGGCGACTTGATCAATTTTCACCGTCTCATACCGAATCAAACATTCAATCGCCGCTAATGTTTCCAGTTCCGCACGATGATTGTATTATTTAAATGTAGTAATATCTCTGCAGGTGGACTGCCTGTTCATGTTTAGTCCGTATTGTCTGTAAGTCTTTACTCTCATTTCCACCTTTTCACTCGCCTGACCTCTGCCAATTAGCGAATATCTCGTCAAGTATTGGTAACACTTAGAGCACATCGCTAGCTTTGTGAGTTACCTGGCGGCTCTGCGAGGAAGGATTGAGAATCTTGAGAACTCTGCTTCACACATAGGGTAGAGCCTCGTACCCCAGAATGTAGATGTTATATTATCAAGACGATCATCAGCTCATCACCGAAGGCATCAGGATAGAGAGTACCTACTCTAATTTCTGCCACTAAACTTAGCCTTGACAACGAGTGGCTAATAGAACAATCCAACGAAGCAAAAATGATTAGCTTTGAAACCATGTGAGCTGAATAAAGGAAATGACTCGAGGAAAAATTATGCGACTATGGAAGTGGCTTGTAAATTTCTGATACCCCCTGGACTCCGAGATGACGGCCGCTAAAGGTTAGACATAGAAGATTAAGTAAGACAACGAATATGGACAATGGCGGCCAGGGGAGCAAGGATGCAAGAACGGGAGCATGGGTTGTTATGCAACATGCATCTCAGCCACCACACGATTTGAGAAGCGGAGCGTACGTGCCGAGAGGTGCGTACCTCTTTAGGAATTTATTCCGCGCCGCCATACTCTATGCTAACTTCCACCTCTGCTCTATGAATATAAATGCGCTGCAACAATTAGGGAAGCGGAAGAAGCTCAGACTGATGCTTGGCCGCGTGGTGGAAGCCAAGTCCCGCTTCGAGAGCACGGCATACCCCATGGGTTCGGTCCGGCTTTCAAGGGGGGCTCGGCTTATCGAACAGCTAAGTTAAATGCGGTTATGCTGCAGGGACACATCCTGGATTATTAGATTCGTGATCCATAGGTTTGCGTGTTCCAGGGTCGGTCCAGGCCCCGCCCACGCCCCGCCTCTAGGATATCGGAATATCCCAAGAGCCCAAAATTCGGGTGCAAACACACAGACCGCTCTGAGAACATGCTGGTAAACCATCTCGCGCCTCATTGGGGTGTTTCACCAACTTCGCTGTCAGCTGGCATGACTAGGCCAGCACGCGCGGCCGGAAGGATCTGTTCGCAGACAGCCTTGCGAACCACCTGTTTGACCCAGGAAAAAGGGCCCCCCTGAGTGAAGTCTTTCCCATCTGCATCCGGTGTTGATCGCGCAGATCAAACTACACGTATTCATACCCAATATGTTAAAATACGTCAAAATGGTCGTGCTTATTGCTTTAAAGGTATAAAATGGTGCCGTTTGATCGCTAAGATCAACACGCGCCTTCAGCTGGATGCGCCAAGGGTATAACGGCACCAGTATAGCGGCCGTCATCCTAAAACAGCCACAATTTTTATCAAATGCCGCTCGATATCAGCATCCGCTCAGTCATAGAATCCTTCTCTCTGCATCTAAAAATGCTACGTACGCCCTAGTCTGACTTAGACATGACTTAAGAAATTTTCTCACTCTTTTGTCGAGCATGGGTCAGTCTCCTACCCAGCTTTATAATATTGACATCTCACAATTCGACTTTGGTGATCACTCTACAAACAAAGGAGCAATACTCAAAGTCACAATTACGTCTATCATCCTCGTCAGCCTAGTTGTCGTAGTGCGTGCTCTCGTCCGAGCCTACATAGTGCGACGTGTCTTCTTAGACGATGGTATGTGGCATCACGAATCCTTCAAATTTACCTGCTCATGATAAGCTGATCTTGTTTACTGTGGCCCAGTCCTCATTATCTTTGGGGCGGTCTTTACCGTAGCGTTGTCTGCAACTACACTGGCTGGTATGAACCCACGAGTCTTTTATGAACGAACGCATTCTGATGATGGCATGGAGAAATAGCTACAAAATATGGCCTGGGACAGCACGTGTGGAACTTAGATCTTACCAACATCCTGAGCGAAACCAAGCACTGCATTCAGGTTCGTCGTTTCATCACTGCTATCACCGCGTCTACGCTGGAAACATATTTCGAATTTAGTGTCTAGACTTTGACACACCGTTTTTGTTTTATATGGAGAGAAAAACTCCGCGTCATCTTCAATCACTCATTCAATGGCATGATTACCCTTAGAAGAACGCACTTACTGATCATTCCAGCTCCTCTTCGTCTGCTACTTATTCTACGCCTGCGCCATCTCCTTCACCAAGCTCTCTATTGTCGTATCGTACGTCCGGATCCTGCCAAATAGAAGCCTTCGCCTGGTAATGTACGCAACGGGTGTCGTGGTTGGTCTTCTCTGGCTATGTTCCGTTTTCGCCACGATTTTCCAATGCAGCCCTGTGAAGGCGGCATGGGACTTTACAATTACCAATCGCAGATGCTATCCATATGTGCACTACCTATACGCAAGTGCGGCGATCACCATTGCAACCGATGTTATGCTCTGCACGATACCACTGCCGTATTTCTGGCGCCTGCAGCTGCCCAGAAGACAGAAATTGGTCATTTGCTTTTTGTTTTTGGTGGGCGCAGTGTGCGTCTCCCCAATCCAGGACGGGCTATCGGAAATTGCTGATGGAATACAGTGCGTGCATAGCGAGCGTATTCCGGATCGCAAATTTGCACATGTTGACGAGGGCTGACATTACATGTAAGTTCTTACTCTTCCCCCCCCGCCATATGGCCAGCGTGCTGATGCCAAACCTCATGTCTAGACGATGTTGTCTCATCCCTCAATTGGTCAATCGTGGAGTGCTCTTTAGGAATTATCTGCGTCTCCGTCCCGCCCCTTCGTCCATTAGCCTCCTGGCTTCTTCCCAATGACTTCCTAAGCCAATGTCAGTCGAGCGCCCCGCAATCTGTCCCAAAACGGTTTACCGTTGGCTCGACTCTGCGGAATACTTCCGGCTCCGCTCAATCACCAAATAGGACCGTGGATATGTACTCGGAAATGGATAGGCAATTGTTGGAGATGGAGCTGTCGGAAAGGAAACAGCCGATATCTCGAGAAAGAAGGGCGGACGCGAGCTCGGAGAGTGGAAGAGAAAATAATTCAGTGAATTCAATGGAAGAGTTGGCACCAGCATATTTGGGCGAAGGAAGGAAAACAGTAGATGGTTAATCCCACAATTTCAATCTCATGTCATGATTATGAGTGCTTTTGGAAAATTTTCGCAGTTTATATTCCGAATATATCAGCTTAGGAAAATATAGTAATTTTATTAATGCCGCTAGCGAGCAATAACACAGCGGGCCAAGAAATTCTCATCCTCCCATCTCCCGGAAATATTTAGTGTAAGTTATATAAAAATAATTAAATTAAATTAAGACATTTCATTTAATATAATATGTTTATATATATTTGCTCTATTAATGTCTGATGCGGTCCCTATCTAGGTCCATGCAGACGAATGCCGTTTTTGTTAGGTACAAAAAAAACCTCCAAGGGAGACGAGTGGTAATACAGCATGTACCCCTCTAGGTAGCATGCCCGTACTACATCAACGGGAGGAAAAAGCACCGTAGGTCACCGCTTGGAGACAGTCTTCTGAACTAAGACTTGATCTTCAGATTGCCTATCTTGCCCTGTCCGCCGATCGTACCATGCTTCCACTGAATTGAGAATACCGTGAAATTGATGTTATCCTGCCCTTGCTCCCATTTGAATGCCCTGTGTTATATAATATATTTATATATATATAACCAGCGTAGTTAAAAGTTATAGATATGTTTAGATTTTTAGTTAGGCGTTGACAAATGGCTTTCTATAGGTGACTGCACAAGGGGTTCAGCACTTCAAATTAATAATAAATAAATCTTACAAGCTAGTAATGTATTTACTTCCAACCAAGCACCTACTTAATATCGCTTAGTCGATGAACCTAGAGCCACATATGAAAACAGTCCAAAAACCAGTACTTTGGCTTAGTTTTGTACAAATAATTTTACGGTAACTCCTCTAGTCCATTTCTAGCCAAAATCCTCCCATGCAATCCTTAAGCCCTGACCCTAGCAGCCGCCTCATCCTTTTCGGGCTGCATCCCAAAGCCATATGCACTCTTCTTCCTTCTGCCCTTGCGATCACCAAACTGCTCATCGAACTTCTTGATTGCAGACAACGATGACATATCCTCGGATATGCTCGCGCTGATCTCCTGCATCGCCTTGTCGAAATGGCGCGTATGCAGCGTACGCTTCTCTGGGAATTCGTACTTCTGCCCTGGGACGAGTTTCGGTGCATCTTGTTCTGCCTGGTTTGCCTGCTCGCCATCTTCCGGTTTCGAGGTGTCCGCAGTAGATAGTGCCTTTGCAGCAGCTATCGCCGCGTTCTCGTTCTCCTCCCGTACGCAGGCTAAAGCGGCCGCAACCGCCATGTTCTTCAGATCGCTACCACTGTATAATGGCGTCCGTCTTGCCAGCTCCTCAAGATTCACTTTTTTATCGAGCAGTTCATCCTTGAGATGGATTGCTAGGATCTTTTGCCGATCAGCTTGCGTAGGCAGATCCACTAAAAGACGCCTGGGAAGCCGGCGTAGCACAGCGTCATCTAGGTCGAACGGGCGGTTCGTGGCGACCATAATGAAGACGCTGAGATCATTCATGCCATCCCATTCCTTCAAGAATTGGTTGATGATTTCGCGATGTGAGGTGCGCTGACGGCCACCATCACGGGAACCAAAAATCGCATCGGCTTCGTCGATGAACACGACGCACGGAGAGAGCTTGCGGGCAAGAGAGAAGATGGCGCGGACGTTCTTTTCCCCTTCACCGACATACATGTCGTAGACTTCGCTGCCGGACACTTCTAGGACGGTTGCTCCGCTCTCTTTCGCAACCGCTTTGGCCAGGAGAGTCTTTCCTGTGCCCGGTGGACCGTAGAGGAGTAGACCTGGAATTTTATCTGTAGCGAGAACGCCGTATTGGAAGGCTTCTGGTCGGAGCAACGAGAGTGAGGTCAGAGTGCGTAACGCTTCAATGGTTTCCTTGGGCGCGTGTACATCGGAGAAAGTCGTGTTGATCTTTTCAGGATTGATAACGCCACCGAGGAGTCGTTTTTCATGCTTGTTAGCTTTACTGATTCGGTCTCGCCGCACTTCATGAGTTGATTTAATAACCGAAGAGGCAGTTTTGCTTTCCCTCGTACGCTCCAGAGTCTCTTGCGTAGCCCAATTAAACTTGACTTCGTCGCTCAGATCTAGCAGCGACATAGCCAGTGAGAGATGCGCGTTTGAGAGGAGACTAGGTTTTGGTCGAGAGAGATGGATTCCGATAGCTGCAAGTGCGATACGATGGACTTCGTCAAATGATAGGACTCTGTCCATAAAGACCTCTTGATTGGTAGGAGGAAATGGGAGGTGTAAAGCGCATTCAGGATCTATTAAGTCGGCAGTAACAGCAGGATCGAGCCGCCTCAACATGTCCTGAATGTGACGGAAGTTGATATCTGCATTTCTCTGCATTTCGGTCCCCATCCTCAAGTCCGCACCGTCCGAGCGTTTAGGAAGGAAGCTGTACCAGGAATTTGCATTTTTGGCGTTGAGCGGCGGCACCACAATCGTCCTTGAGTAGGAATCGTTGCCTTCCGACTGCAGACTTTTTATACCGCTTTTTGATACCTCGGGAACCAGATCCGGCGAGGAAGTTGTGCCTACGACCATAATTTGTTCCCCTTCGGCCCTTCGTTTTCGAATGATATCCTGTAACTTTTGAAGTATTTGACTGCCACGGCGAGTAGCTCCAAGCTCTTTGATATCTCTGATTAGAATAATCTTTTTATTTTGAGGTCTAGAGTGTTTGAGGTAACTTTGCTGTGAAGGCTGAATTTGTAATGTGAGTGAGATCTTCGACTGCGCATTTTTAGAGAGCATAGGACTCAGATCCACGTCTACGGGTGGTGTAGCATTGAGAGAGAAATCGAAAAATTTAGGCGCATCTGTTGCGACTGGCTTGGCTTCGGAAGTTCCTTGTTCATTAACACCTGACTCAGCCGCTATAATACTCCGCTTGAGCTCGTCAGAGTCTATAAGGGCCTCAAGTAAAGCGGTCAATTTCATGTCTTCCAATTGCACCTCGTTTTGAGACTGAAGTCTGCCGTAAAATGGATTTGATGATGATATCATGGTCCCCCTATCTCGTCCACCACTCTGCATGCTAAGAGCCTTGAGTATAGGTGACTTCGCGAGATTTTCCAGGTTAAATACGTGCACAGCTCCAGCCATTAGGTTTGGGGGTTTCGCACTCCTGGGAAAGGGTTTAGGGCCGGGAAAACCAAACGACGGAGGAGAGTTTTCAGGCGTATCCTCCTCGTCCAACCCTTCTTCATTTTCTTCTATCTCTTCAATATCTTCCTGAAGCTCAGACTTGAAACGGTATGTCTCATAACCTAGAGAGCGAATGGAATCTGACGACGGTTCCAGGCCCTCGCCCAAATAATCTCCTGCTATTTCAGCAAAATCCTGAGCATCTAATTGAACAACATCTACCCCAATTTCGCCTGCAATCGAATGCACGAGTTCGGGAAGGAATCCACTATTTCCTTCGGCAGGACAGTGTAACGTTATATTAGTTTTCGCGGCTGGGAATGATACGCCGAGCTCAGGTCGCACAACGGAGAGGCATGCGGCTATCGTAGCTGTGATTTCGGCAAGTATCCAAAAATGGAGGTGAGAGCTAACCGGATCTCTAAGGATATTGGTAGAAGCATCCAAGCCGTTCTCATGTATTTGCTTTCCCGGCGGCAAAGGCTCTTGCGCGAGCCTCATTATTCCTTTAGGCATCATATCCTTCTTTTCAAGCCTTTGTGAAAGAGCCTCGGTGTAGGTTTTAGGATCGCCATCAGGAGGCCATAACCTCCGTTTCTGTTCTTGGACCCATGCGACCTCCCCGATTGTGCTAGATAAGTCCTCCAGGATCCGCATAATGTGGGGTAGTGGAGCTGGAAACGGGAAAGCCGCGTACGTCTCTCCACTCTCTTTATCTTTCACCGTCAGGGCGCACTCCCTACAGATTAGCCAGTTCCCCTGCATCCTCTGATACCCTTTGTCTAGCACCACATTCCTCCTCAGAAACCAATTGGGTATGTATATGGGTGGGAGATCCTGAGAACGATTATTCCGCTGTGAACGCTTCAACGCGGAGCCGTAGTGCCGTACCATCTCCTTTGATCGTTGCAGTTTCTTCGCGATGACTTCTGGTTCCTCGGGCTTGGCCGCGTCTCCAGAAGCCTCCGCCGCCGCGGGGTTATCCCGATCATGATCAGTCCGGCCATTTTGTTCTATTGTAGGATTTTGCGGATCTGTCGGTGGCGTGGATGTTTGCGAGTATTTGCGAGTGGAGTGGAAAGGTCGCGTTCGCGGCGCATGGGGATATCGACGGCCGCTGATGACTCTGGCAGGACACCTGGATTTAGACGCCGAGCGCAGTATCCGCCACGCTACAGCATGCATCCGGCGGTAAAGGTGCTCGAGAGAGCGGTGAGAAATATAGGACCTGAGATGGTGGAGGACAATGGCTGAAATGTTGCGCAGTGGACTTGGAACAATTTCTCGAAGATCTTCTCGCTTAAGTCTGCCGCTTCGGGATGCGAATGACGCCATCCAGAGTACGTGGGAAGACTACTGTCTTACATACTGTTTACAACTCTATCGGCAATGAATAAATGGATGAGTGTGAAGTTTCAGCTTATTCATAACCCATGCGCCGCGGCCAACCTGGCAAGCTCCGTGACATGGACTAGTATACTTGGGCTTTTCTGGGCCTGACTGGCCATGGAATTAATCAAATTGAGTGCTAAGAGGTTAATATTCATAACACACCAACTCGTGCCTTGTATCATGTTAGCATTCTGAGTAATGTGTTTTTTTTAAATTTCCGCCACATATGGTGGGTTTATTAATTAAGCCTGCTTCGAGGCGCCCATCGTAAAAACACTTTGACGGTAACTAGAATCAAGGACTCAGATCTTTTGGGTACAGCGTGAACGCTATGGATCATAAATCATGAAATGGTTAACTGTAAGCTGAACGGTGGTCCGCGTAAGTGTCGAAGTGAGCTTTAGCACCCTGACGACAAAAGCATGTGCCTCATTCCATCATACTGGGTTCAAGATAGTTGTGTGTTGTAGTGGGCCTCCAAAATTCACACTTTGTTGGGAGGAGACAGCTATACCATATCTAGAACTTTATCGGACTTACTTTTTGAATTAAAATTATTGCTCGTGTAAGAAGGAAGTGCGATATGTATCACGATGCAATGTGAGGACGGTTGGCGTGTAAGTGACTTCATACTAGTTATCACGTGGTCGCAGGAAGCGCCTGTGAACGTCACCTTCACCCCTCCCGCCAACAATATGCATAGATATCTTCATATGCCTCTTTTCTCTCCGGCTTACAGGCTAAAAGCTTCGGAATGAATGAATGTGGTAAATCTTCCTTTGCATCGTATTGCTTTCCCGGAGCCGACAGGCGTTGGAGATGTTGCAACTAGCGCCGCAAAAGCCCGGATATCAGTCAATTGATTCAGAAAGATCTCTGCAAATCGACTGTTCGGTAGAAGCTAGAAATACATATGTGGAGTCTAAGAAGGTGCTGGAGAGGCTTCCTCTACAGTGACAGAGGATGAGGGAGCGCCCCAAGAGGAGGGAAAGTAGATCAAACACAGCAGACCATTGTTATATTGACAACCTTTGTCGCTATTTTCCAAATACCTGGTAAGGAACCTTACGAAAGTCCAGGAGAGTTGAAAACTTACTGACTAAGCAACAGGGTTCTCCCAAGCGTTTGGTGTACTTCAGGCCTACTACACAAAATAGCGCCTCGACGTCGCAAGGTATTACGCTAGCAAACGAGGCTAGAGATAGAGCAGGGTTGGCAGCAATAGGTAGTATAGCCGGAGGCGGTGTTGTAGCGCTTTTTGGATTTATGCTCACACCTGCGATGAGAAATAAAAAGGGTGTCAGGTTAATGGTCATGGCTGGCGCCTTGCTTTATGGGCTTGGTTTGGGAACGGCAGCAGCCAGTACGAGAGTAGGTTGCTTTGACTCTTGCAAAGAGTAGTTGCTCATCTTGCGCTCATCTAGTATTGGCATCTACTCCTCACGCAAGGCGTTATTGCTAGAGTCGGAAATGGCCTCCTGCAGTACCCTCTTTCAAATATCGTGCCGGAATAGTTCTCACAGCGGTCAGGGAAAGCGATGGGGGTGATTATCGCCGGTAAGTTGTTTTTTTGTGATTTGAGAATCTTAGGCTAGCCTGAAAGCGTCCGGTCTTGGGAGGCTGGCTTATGCATCGATAATACGAGTAATGCTTAAAGAATTAGGCCCTCGCAAGACGTTAGGTGTCCTATGCTCCATCAATCTAATCACTTGCGATATCGTCGCCTTGGAAGTTGAAGGAGCCGGTTTTCATTTTGACCATCCTCATTAACCTCCTCAGCGCCCTTACAATGAATACTTCAATGAGATTAGAACCCGATCTCAGCAGAGCCCTTGGATATAGTGCCGGAACAAGCGCTTTTCTCTTGGCTTTAAACAAGGATATAGGATCGCCTTCCAGAATCGCAATAGGACACATCGCAGATAAGATAACCATCAGAATACCCGTCCATTGCTATGGTAATAACAACATTAAGCACATGGATCCTCTGGCTTATTGGGGCGAAGACTGGTACCAAGTGCATGTGGTTAACATTCATCATTCTTCATGGCCTAGCTGGCGGAGTGTTCCCGACATTGTATGGTAGTGTGAGTGTCCAATTATTTAGTCATGAGATGTATTTTGCATCTACGGGTGTCTTCAGCTATGCGCGGGGAGTAGGTTATCTCGTCGGCATTCCTATAGCTGGTGCGATTCTCAGAGATGTGAAAAACCGCGATGTTGCTCCCCAAGACCTCACCGGGATGATAATTTACATTGGCTTCCTCATGCTCGTGTGCACTTCTTGCGCCTTTGCAGTTCGGATACTGGATGGGAGGGGGAAAGGCTGGAAATCGATTGCATGATCAACTTGAAGGTGGATGCAGGCCCTAAGAATCATATTCGGTAGTGTATCTACTCGTGTGAGTGACTTCTAGAAACTTATCTGATTACCCCCTGGCATTCACACACTAAGCCTTGGTTGAATTTGCTTAGTCTTGGTAGTGAGCATACTTGGAGTACAGGTGATTCCGGAAGTTTACAATTAATGGGAGGATTTGAGAAAGCACCTACTCACTTCTTGACCAGAGTAGAGGAGGTTCCAAATTGTCGCCATACACAAATATGCGCGCTTCGGCGTTGTCAAAGCACCGAACGAAGCATTAGGAATTTCTTCATAGTATTAAATGAATTTAGGCGCATATGTGCAAATTTCTAGCGTGAATCTAAAGAAGTCCTGACAATATCGGTCACTGACTCTCTAAGAATAGAACTTGAGTACAGGTTCAACGGTCGGGCGAGTTCGTGATCTTCATTCGGAGGCCTAGGAGGTGGCAGTCAAATTGGACCCTCCGGTATTCGCGATTCAATTCGTTCCAGTGTGTCTTTTAAATGGCCCATATCCCTTCCAAGGGGTAAGTTGGTGGTTGTAAACGCAGACACATCTCAAGGGATCGCTCACTCTACTGTTGCGTTCAAGGCAACGGCCATACGCATTCGCAACGTCTCTACCCGCCTGACCGATTCTTCGAGGTCTTTTCTCTTGAAGATCCACAAATTTCTATGCCAGTTGAAAAGTGAATTAACTTTGTCGCTTTCCCGATTGATTTTAGACAATTCTTCATCCAATTTCAGGTGAGCGTTGTAGTACTCCTGGAGCATTTCCGTCCACCTTCCTTTGGTGTAGCCACCCTTTCCGATGTCTACGCTAATAGGCCCAAAGATATGACCTGTTCGTGATCGGTGGGAATTTTCATCGATTGTATTAGATATTGACGACGTAGTCTGTTCAGTTCCGCCGGAGCATCTCTGTATGCTGCGAAGTAGGTGACAAGAGCCTGGATAGTTGAAAAGCTGCAACAATGCCGACAATACTCCCTGTTACTGGTAAGGGCTGTCCCCACTAGCAATGCTTCCCATGAGAACGAATACCACCCTTGGAGGAGTAGGCTGGTAAACGTTCTGCGGATCGTTGACAAGTCCGATCAGCTCCCAACTAAACAAGACGGTGGGTTGAGGGTACGCAAGGCACTTAGCCGTGCCAGCTAGCCAGGCGGATATCTTAAGCAAATTCTCGTAAACAGCTTGGCAATACTTGTGAAATTGAGTAGAAGATGTTCTAAGCGAGGCGAAGGAACTTTGAACGCCGGACACGGTCAGCATCTTCGGCTTGATGAAGTGGGTGCCGCAACTAGGACTATGCCACCTTACGCACAGTGCAGCGTGATGACCTTGTCCAGATGCGATGCGAGGATGCAGTTGTTCCTGGTTATGCCCTTGTCCTTGACCCTCTCTCTGGTTAAGGGCCTTGTCGAAATAGTCGTGTCTACGGCAACAAAGGCTCTCTTGGAGAGCCGAAGCACACCACCGGCTTCACTCCCAAGGCACACAGGCCCAATTGATGGACCTAACATTGTCTATTTCTCTATTCGCTCTGCTGTAACGTAATCTACTGTATCCGCAAGATTTGCCGACGAGCTTGGGGTGAAAAATTGCGGAGGTTGGAACGGTTATTTATTCTCCGCTAGCCCTGTCTATTTACTTTCTCGCCCGTGCTTTTCTCTCAACGCGGGAGCCAACCTTCACATCGCATGAGACGAAACCACACACCTGCATTAACACCCCCGAGCTTCAAGGCCGTGAGTGAGATCACAGTTCCATCGTGCATCTCATTATGTGTGAATTTTTACCCCTAATATGATTGAAGTCCCTATCACGCGCATGAGCAGCCGTAACAAAACACTCTTCAGCTCTGCCTCTCATTTCTCCATCACCTCACCGACGACTACCCAATTGATACGGTAAGCGCGACTGCGATGAAGCATTGATGAGATGTCCCTCATGCTCAGCTATCATACCCTTCGACTTCCATGGTATGAGAGATGTCGCTCACTCCATCCAACTCCCGGATGATCAGCCCGGCATGGGGACTAAAGCTTACTCCGTCAAACTCGCCCTTCGTCAAAAGCGCTTCCCTTAGATCTCCTGTGAAGTCGAATCGCCAGGAGCTTAATCTGTCGCTACGACAAGTCATTGGAACTACAACAAACACCGCCAATGGGTTCGACAGCCTTCCGTCCGGCAGGTCTTTTGCGTTCACCGCCGGTGCCGCAGCAGTCATTGCGACTGTCGACGACAACCAACAAGTCTCTCAGCGATTCTACCGGGCTCGGCCGACTGCGAATCCCCTCAACCCCTCTTCCTCTATATACGGTGGCCCATCAACACCTACAAATAACGAGAGCCGGAGTCGGACGGCAGCCTCACTACGAGATGCGGGGATTGGGGCTTCTCCACTCGCCTCACCTGGAGGCGACTGGGGCGATTCTCCTGGGAACAGGACGTGGACAGCCCGAGAAAGGATAAAGGCCGCGACCTGTGTCTCATTCAGCCCGGACGGGAAATACTTAGCCATTGGAGAGGTAAGATTGGGCCCGGCTCTACGCATTATCGCGCTGACAACTAAGCAGACCGGCTACAAACCACGAGTATTATTCTTTTCTACATCAAAAGATGCTCCATCTGATACCCCATTAACATGTCTCTCTGATCATACATTCGGCGTTCGATGCGTTTCCTTCAGCCCTGATTCTCAATATCTTGCCAGCTTAGGCTCAGCCAATGACGGCTTTCTATACATTTGGAGTATAAATTCTCGGACCGGGTCCGCGACATTATTTGCAAGCAACAAATGCACCAGCAATATTAATAAGATGGCTTGGCTAGGTTCAAGTCTAATCACGTACGTCATTCACTCTTGCGCATCTTCTTACACGAAATATTCCCCGAATGTCTGGTGTCATGTAGAACGTCGGCAATCTTTGAAGAATCAATAACTAAACGCGGCGACATCATTTTATTATTTTAACTGGGATTAACAAAGCTGACAAATTCTCTAGAGTGGGCACAAGACATGTCAAAATATGGCGGACTGAGGATCCGAGTTTACTCTCACCAACTGCAAAATCGCGACAAAGCGACATAACATTCATTTTAACAAGTACTACACATAAAACATTACCTGGACGAAATTGCCTTCTCGGATCTTTACTTGAAGCCACGTTCACAAGCGTGGTAGCTGTTGCTCCAAGCAAAGCTATAGTCTGCTCAGATAAAGGCGATATCTGTCTGATTGACGATTCTGATGGAACCCAGCGGTTCTCCAAGATTGCCGATGCCGGATTCGGAGTTACCGCGTTAGCCGTTGATTCAAAAGGCCGCCTCCACCTTGCTGGTAACCAGGGGGGCCTTAAGACATTGAATATTAACAACATTCTTGCTGTACATACTCCTCCTCCTTCACCCCCTCCGCGAGTGAAGTCTCCGGCTGTTGCTTTAACTACCGATTCGGTCCAAGTAGAAGCCGTGGTTCCTCTTATCGATTACTTAGTGACCGTGGACTCTCGGCATTCCATTCGATTATCGAGCCTTACCCTGCAGGGCGACGAATCATCTCTCGGGAATGTAGTTCAGAAGTTACCGGCTCACGGAGAACCTGTTCTTGGAGTAGACGCCTTAAACTTTCCAAATTCCTTCGACGCTTCATTTTTCACTTGGTCCGCTGGTGGGTCGATTCTTTTCTGGAGCCAGGATGGTGTATGCAAAGATAATCTTCAGCTCCCATTGGAGCAAATAGAAGGAGGCGAAGACGACCCCAATGAACTGAAAACAGTGTGCGCGTCTTCCGGAGTCAAATATCTACTGTCGGGGGACAAATACGGAATCTTCAGGTAAGCAATTTGAATGGCGCGAGTGAACACCGGTAGAAACCACGCATAGAAGGATGATGAGGAGTGTTTTCAACCGTCAATGAACGGCTTTCTAGCATCTCTCCTTCAAAAGGTTTAAAAGACCATCAAATTTACTGTGTCCCTTACAATATCTTGCTAGAGCAAATGTTAGATATAGGACAACAGCTAACACCACCATAGGGTGATCGACGGCGAAACGAAAGAGAGTGCCTTCGACTTCAAAGCTCATGCTGGAGAAATCACCGACATAGCAATTTACGAAGAGAAGACGCCTACATATGTAGCATGCGCAGGACGAGACCGAACTATTCAAGTGTTCACAAAGAAAAACGATACCTGGGATCTTCTCCAGACTCTCGATGAGCATATCGGAGCAGTCACCAGGGTTTTATTCTCAAGAAATGGGAATCGGCTCGTTTCTTGCTCTTCGGATCGCACGGTTGTTGTTCGGGAGTTGGTTTCAAGAGAAGAGGATGGAGAGACTATGAGCGCATTCTTAATTCTCCGTACTATCACCTTGAAAGCAACACCAGTCTCGATGATACTGGATGCGGACCAGGACGACGTTCTTCTTGTCTCCACAATCGACAGACAGGTCCACAAATATGACCTACGGAACGGACATTTACTTAGCAGCTTTCGAGCATCCGACTCTGAGGGTGGGGACGCCGTCGTCGTGTCATCCTTAGTCCATATCCCAACATCACGAGGATCTCCACTCATTGCTGGCGTATCTAGCACAGATAAATCAATTCGATTGTACGAAGAAGGTGGGACGCTAGTTGGACGCGACTGGGGTCATACAGAAGGCGTCACAGACATAGCCCTTGTCGGATCAAAACTGGAGGGCGAGCCTGAGTCACTCAACAATCAAAGATCTCTTGTTACGGTTGCTGTTGACGGTACAATATTCATCTGGAACCTCGATATGAAATTGTCCCCGCCTCGAAATGATTTGTCAAAGTCCATGGATCTCTTAGGAGCATCAACCCCCACAAACAAGGACTTACTGGCTAGTAAGCCACCTCTACGGCGTGTTTTCTCGCAGTCGGAGCTGGCTCGCTTTCAAAGATCTCCAGACGAGGAGGTCGCAACACCCACTAGCGGCAGATCTCCCAGGCTGCGCAAGAAAGTATCCAAGTTCTCCTTAGCACAAGCACCGAAGCTAGATCCGTCGCCTATGCCAAGCATTCCGCGCGAATTTCAGACATCGGGACCCTCATTCGCACAGCCTTTAAGTCGAAAGTCTTACAGGAATAGGTCTCCATCACCACCCAGTCCGCGTAATACGCAGCTCTCAAAGTCAAGGCGCCCATCGCTGGATACACGATCCCGGACGAAGAGTGGAGGTCCTGTTCACGAATTTGGCAGCCTAGGTGCCTCGACAGAGCAGGTCTGCCGCACGCTTCGTGCATATCGGAAGCGGCTAGCAAATTCTTCAGACAACCTGACTTCTGAAGCGGTGCGTGAACTCGAACGAGAGCTAGCGCTGACGGCTCGCGCTGTTGGAGAAAAGGCCATCAAATCCAAGACCGTGGACGAGAGTGTCATGGTCAAGCTATTAGATCAGTATTCTGAACGGCTGGTGCAGATGCTCGATGAGAAGATTGCTGCAACCATCGCACTACAAGTCCGGCAGAATAGCGACAGTGGACTCTCGGGTCCAAACACAGCTGTCGGCTCCGGGGCAAGTGGGGACGAGACGGAGAAAGAAACAGAGAATGAAGCCAGCGCTACAAATACCAGCGCCACTACGTCTGGAGCAGAAGACAATTAAGGGGGAGGGGTTACATATGCGGGGGGTGCGGACACGGCGTATTGGAGGGTTTGAGAGGTCCTTCTATTCTGGATAATAGGGTTTGGTGTTTGGTGGATTGCATTTGGTGCTAACTGACTGGGCATCATAGTTTCTTTTTGGGGGAAATGGGGCTTGCTAGGAACCGGGACTTCTTTTCTTCTCTATACACCGGTTTTGGTCCGTCGACTATTTTTCTTTTTGGAAGCTCAATACCAATAGCAAGATCAATTCAGCGTTCACCACAATCAAAGCGTTAAAGTTAAAACCTATCTTGTTTGCAGATATATGTTACTTTTCTCTTTTATGGATAAAGCGCTATGGAGTTTTTCATACATTCCCACGCCTCAGCCTTTCACATCCGTTATTTCCATGCCCGACGATGCACTGCTTGACCAACGCTGTATCCGTCCGGGGGCCGCCCGAACGTGTCGGGGTCTCGGTCGGTTCTACTTGCCGGCGCGTGTAGTAAATATAAGGGGTATATAGCTGGTATGGCCTTCGCCCTTAAATTTAAAGGTAAATAGATCTAAAATCTTAGCGGAGTGCCTATCGCCGCCGCGGGTAAGCATATAGTAGCCTAGCAGGATATCCACGAGCGTACGGAAGTAGCACTCTGGCGAAGAGTATCTGCGGGACTATAGCTCGTGGCAGACGCTCTTAAACTCGTCCTCCGTATACCCATTGAGTAGCGTGTCCCTACCCTTATCCGCGAACTACTCCTTATCGCGCTACGCGTCCCTCCGCTATAGAAGCTTTAGATACTCCCTAACGTTATCCTCCTGCGGGGACTAGTAGCTATTTATACCTATAGCCTTCTACACCCGGTATAGGTCCCTTATAGCCGTAATATAGCCGCCAACTAAATACTATAATAGCCGCGTTTTACCCTAGGGTATATTATCGCTAGCCTTACGGCTTTTTACTTTTAATAGCCGGCCTATAACCTTAATAAGGAAAAGGAGTAGTTTCTCCTTCGTAATAGTATTACTATTATAGTACTACTTCTACTTATAAAAGGCCTAGGAAGAGTAAGTATACTACTTTATAAAGCACCTACCTACCTACCTAAAACTCTTTTTACTTTAGCTTGTATGCTAGAGATATATTTTTAGGCCTTTTCGCACGCGTAAGGGCGAGAACACTCTGCGCGTTAGCGTGTAGTTCGGCATTATTCGCGATATTAATCTCTACGCGACTAATTAATGCCATTTTTAAAATAGAACGCTGCTAGTATTATAGAAGCCGCCCTAGGGGGGTTCTATTTTTTTTTTTATATACGCAGACGCAGACTGGGGAGGAGAGGTAGAGAAAGCATACCTACTGGCCGCTTAGCGAGCGGATAAGTAACCTTACCGCATAGGGTAAATATATGGGCGCACGGCTGGACCAATAGGCCAATAGTACGCGCGCATCAGCGGCTCGATCAGTTGGGGTAAGATTCGAGTATATCCACGGCTTGGCTGCAGGCTTGGCTGTGGATACTCGCGAATATTGGTTGGTGGTGCACGGTCACGTGCGGCTCAGCGACTCAGCGGGCGCTCAGCCGAGACGGAACGTCACCTCCAAGCGCCACCGGCAGGGGCACCTCGGCGCGGGCCAGCCTTGCGTTCAGCCTTGCGTTAGACGACCGCTCTCCCAGCCGGTCGGCAGCGCTACAACAACAACTACTACTACAACTACAGCAGGCGGAGGTCTAGCCGGCAGAACGAGCTGCAGCGGTACTTGCTCCAGCTCAAGGTCATCAGGGAGATCAAACGGATGGCGAAGACATAGCGAGAAGTATGCCACGTTGTAAGCTTTGCAGTGTGGGGAAATGAACGAGCGACTTGATTGTAAATGTAGCTCTAGAGTCTCTATATATACACGAGGTAGGTGGCAAGAAAATGACGACGATGATCCACACTGTAGACAACGTCACTCAGTCAGTGATAGGTAATAGAAATAGGTAATGAAAATAAGTAGTAAGACATATGATGTCAAGAAACGGGGTGGTGAGTCATAAGGTAGCGCAAGCTTTGGTACTGGTAGTCGGTTACACACGTGGACTTATCATAGAAAAACATGGTCACAAATCACCGAAAATAGAGGTCCGTTTGCCGTCGGATTATTTAAAGTAGATACTCATTCGACAATATACTTTGCATACACGTTATCACCAAATAATAATCATGAAACTGCTCCGTTTTAATTGCAAAAGCATGACGCTGCTCTTGATACCTTCTACGAATGGTCTTGATGGCCGTTCACGTCTTGCACCGCAATCTTCTCTTCGTCTGTTACATCTCCACTCTCGACGTTTCCGTTGATATATTTCCTCCTCCTGTGTGATTAACTTCCATCGTCTCTTGATCTTCTATGGTTACAGTAAAGGCATCCTTAACCTTCTGTATACGAGGACCCCAAGCCAAATCCGTCTTAAAGTCAACTAAAATGAATCAGCCGCTAGTCGAGATTATGTACCACGTCGGTCAAAGAGAGTTCTTACATGTCCAAGGTTCTCGCAGGCCTTCGTCAACCGGAACAAGCCGTCCTCTAGAGGTAAGGCGTAGAAGAAAGAAGATCCCGTTGATGGTAACATAGGTCAAAATACCACTAAGTAAGGATTAGAAGTTAGCCGACAGCAAGAACATCGGCAGAGCATTCACTGACGCGACCAAGCCATAGGCAATGGAGTAGCTGAACGGCATGAAAATTAAAGTGACAAATGCCGGCATTGCGTCACCAATGCATTTCCAATTGATGCTTACAATCTGTCGCATCATCATACATCCGATCTGCCAGGAATTAGTCTCCGATTTCGTTCTTCAATAGATTTTTTGCGGATTGGGGATAATCCCCACTCGTAATTACTCACTATGATCAAGGTGCAACCCGTGGCCCATGGTGGGATGGACGCAAAAATAGGGGCAAAGAATATCGACAAAAGGAAACACAATCCAGTGACTACGGCCGTTAGCCCTGTCCTACCCCCTTCCGCAATTCCGGCTCCGGACTCGATGAATGCCGTTACTGCTAAAAGTTAGCGAACCACGGACCAGGTCATGACGGCGTGGTAGGCTTTTGCTTGCCTGGCGAAGTTCCGAGAATAGCGCCTATGCTAATCGAAAATGCATCCGTGCAATACGCAATGGTCGAGCGTGGGAAGGTACCAGTTTCTGGATCGACAACTCCAGCAAATTTTGCCATACTTGGACAGGATCAGGATGCATTAGAGTGGAGTGAAAGGCTCGGTCCACTCACCTGTATAGAGTTGCAGTACAGTCAAGAATGTCCACATACAAGAATGTGATAAGTGCGAGGACAAATTGACCCGGATTCGTACTCGCCTGCCAATCAATCACATTCAAAACATTCCGAATTGGATGGACGCCAGCCACATTTTTGAAGAAATCAAATCGCTGGTTCCCTGCATCTGTGTATGGAAAGTATGTAAAAGGGGTTGTACGCCTAATAAGTATTAGCAGTTCGTCCCTTGGGGCCTCGAGTATTTGGATTCATATTTACGGCCAAGATATTATGGACACCAGGATAATCCCAATAATCATAGCGCTCTTCACCTTGTAAGCCATTAGAATTATGGTAAGCATGCCACCACAAAATACTCCAATCCACAGCTATCTCCGCTGTTAGTAATGCTGGACCATCAATGAGTATGCAATGGCTTACAGCCGGATTCTGCATCTTGTGGCTTGCACAATGCCCAACGTCGTCCAAATATTGAGGTGGGCAACCACCGAGATCAAGCGGCGCAGGGTACGATCCAGTGATGGCACCAATTCCAGCCGAAGACGACAGTCCAATCAGGGCCAGAAATAGTCCGATTCCACATGCGCTCGCAATCTTGATAGATGTTGGGATGGTTTTGACCAACCATTGACGCATCCCCAGTAAAGATAAGAGTATAAAGATCCACCCTTCAGTAAAAATGGCTGCGAGGGCGAGCTGATAGGAGATATTGCCAGTCCCGTGGTAACCGACAACTTGGTAAGCAAAATATGCGTTTAATCCCATTCCTGGAGCGAGTGCAACGGGTAGGTTGGTCGTCAGTCCAAACAGACAGCTTGCAAACCCTGAGATGGCTGCAGTTGCAGTAATCAGATCTCGTTGGACATCTGATATAGAGAAAATCAGTAAACCCAGGTCCAAGGAGAGATGGATTGTTGTGATATTTCATACCGATCAAGCAGTTAGAATACTCTAAGCTATTCTGGCACGTTGGATCATCTGCGTTGTGAGGACAAACACATGTTGCCCCAGAGTCGGTCAAGATGGCGGCGTTGACCGAAATAATGTATGCCATAGTAACAAATGTTGTCAATCCCGCTCGGACTTCGGTTAAAAAATAGGTGTTTCCGATCTCTTTGCTCTAAAAAAAGCTTGTCAATAGCTAGAGGCTGCTACGCAATTGGGCTTACCATACATGGCTACTCCCCTCTAAACGAAACAACCTTCCAAACGTTGTTTGCGCCACATGCTGGTTGATTTTGTGGCCCAAGGCACTGAAATACCTCATTTTCACGGTTTGAGCCGGAAATGAAAGCTGGGTATAAGCTGGGTGTGAAGCAACTTAGAGCGTAGTGGAAAGGGGAGCAACGGCTTTTCAGCGAGAAGCAATGAAGACATTATAGGTTATTCAGCCTAGCAGCTAGAAAAAGGCCTACATCTATTGAGGCCGAACTTTGCTGCCGTTTCCGGCGAGTCGAGACCTCGTCATCAGGATCAAGCTGAAACACCTGATAAAATTTGGCGATTGCCAGCTGCCTGCAATTGGCACACATAAGTCCTCATGTGCGGGGTCAATGAGACAAAGAGGCGTAACTACTGTTATCCTGAATCTATTGGCACTCCAGCCTGTTGAACAGCACATTATCGGCTTGGCATCGCACCATTAGAATTTATGTTGCTGCGTCAGTCGCGCACACCGTTCTTAGCCTGCCTCCGTTCTGCTGGGGTCTTCGCGTGTCCTGTCACATATTTTTTTTTTTGGTTCCTTTTCCTTGCCAATCCGATGACATGCGGCTTTGGCTCAATACACGTTCCTAATACGCCATCCGAATCAATAACAAGAAGAACACGACGGCATTAATGAAAATGGCGATAAAAGCTCAACTATTGTGAGAGTCGACTGAGCTGATGACCTTTAAGTGCCTGCTGCCTTGCTCCGCGTAAGGCGCATTCCACGGCTCAAACGCTCTTGTACGCTCAGATTTTCCAGTCCGCGCTTCCTACTCGACCTCCACGCGCGAGCACTGAATCCCATTTACCAGCATTGTAATTATGTTTAGCGCAGATCTCACATGGACCCCCGTTGCGGAGGCGCGACCGGAACCTAGAAGGAAAGAGTCTAAAGATGAGCCTGACAATAGATCAGCGAGGAGTTCAGATACGAAGGGATCTTCTCGACGCTTGCGATGGCCTCTTTCAAGGAAGGCAAAGAGTACAACCCGCGATATCCAGGCATCTGCGGAAAACATGATGCATGCCAGTGCAGTGCACTCCCCCACAAATTCCTCTTTGCTCACACACCCCCCTCAGTATGATAGCATAAGTGCTCCACCTCCACCCAAAAACACAAATGCTGCTGTAAAAAGCTCAAACCCGGCAATTGATCCAACTTCAATAGCTCACAAATACCAAGTGTACGAGCTTCCCGGAACCAATGTAATGGAGAAAACACCAGTTCGAACGCAATCAAATATTGTTTCACCGGCGCCAAGACCAACATCCTCACTGCCAGGTGTCACAGAGGTAAATGTTTGAAGATTTACTTCAGTTCAAGGTACTGACCATTCAGGTCTCTCTGGTCCAGCATTCGCCGGCATCGGTTGTTCACCAGATACACAAATTAGAGGGGCAAGTATTTATCCCTTTCTTTGTAGATACGTCCCCTGATAACCGGCAGTGAATTTGTTACGACGAGAGCGGCCCTCTCCCATCGAGACTTTCAGTCAATCGATCCAGCGAATTCCGATCATGGCTCTCCTCCGTCATCCCCTCCACGCCTTATACCCAGTCATATCGACACCCAGTTTCAACCCCTATCATGTCGGAAGAGTTTATCAAGAAAGCGAATAGGGTCTCAGAAGAGCAGAGCATCTACCCTTACCGTCTGTTCTGACATGTCGAGCGTCCAACGATTGATTTTACGAATGGATCGAGCCTCAAGAGAAACTATGCTTCAACGCATTCAAGAAGCTTGGATTGTGCCGCTGGACGAAAGCCAGCAGTACGAAATCGAGTTGGAAAAGTTTCTTTGGGTGCTCGCTGCTCTTAACCTCCGGTGTTACGAGCCCACCTTACGCATTCCCACCGCTACTCCTTCAACAGACCTGACCTCCTTCCCCCACAGATCTGGTAACCTCCTTGAGCTTGCCCATGGAATAGGTGAGCCGATGAAGCCCCAGACCATAAAATGCTGGCTGATAGAAGAAAGCGGACGTCCACCAACTTGCGGCTTTCCAACCAACAGCAAGGATAACATACGCCTTCACTGGCAGCGCCAACCTTGCCTTTCCCTTCCCGAATGTCACGCCAGTGATGATATCGGACAACGATTTCGAGGGACTACCAATTCCAGATGCTTCAACAGACCACATTAGATCTAATTCCTTGTCATCTGTCTTTCCAGCTTTGCAGCTCAAACGGGTTCTGTCGGAGTGTAATAGAGTGCTTGTTCCGGGAGGTACTATTGAGCTTCGAGTAATTGACCCAAGCCCGGATCCGAAAGAACCAGTGTACAAGCTGCAATCGTGGATGGATCAGTACCTTATTTTCAACCTCGAAAAGTGTTTTAGGTGTCTAAGACCAAATAGGTTGATTCCCGTTTGGCTAGAAGAGGCTGGATTTGAAATTGACAGTAGGACTCTAGAGAACACTCCACGGCGGCTCAGATTTCCTTGCTTTATTAAAGAAGATAGTTGTACTGTTGAGCATCGACTTGCCTGTGAGATTGGTAGGCGGCTATGGAATGACGTTTGGGGGAATTATATCGAATCAGGGGCGCGTCACTGGTGGGAAGATGAAAGTATCATTAATGAATCGAAGGATATGGATGTTGGGATAATAGTAGATATTATCCTAGCTAGAAAAGCTTGAATAATTAAGAGCTAGTTGGTTTGATATCATGAAGCCAGTTCCCTCAACAATGGACCGCTCAGCATAAAACTACACGCTTAATCCTTGCTTCGCCTTTCTTCACCTTCTCTTCGACTTCACCTCTCATAAGCCCATGCACGTAGCACTCACTCACCACTTTGTACCAGACCACGAACGGCACCTTTGCCCCTACCAACACAACTCACCAGTCTCCAGACCGAGTGATACGTGGTCCTTGCCCAAAGTATCCGGCTTTTGTAAGGAAGAATCTGCGGCCTGACAAGCCGTCGGTAGGTCCACCCGGAATTTCTCAACGTCGCTGAAACTCGAAGCTTCTTCCTGGCTCGAATATGTTGAGAAAGTCGTCGGCGAACACCTTCAGGATTGGCTCTTTTAACTGCTTCAAATAAACGCCTTTGTGTTATAACGACGTCGCGATGGTCAAGAGCGCGGAAGTGGCAGTAGAGATGTGTCCGGCCAAAGTCCTTAATTATACCTTTCTCTAACTCTTCATCAACGATTTCTTGTAGCTTGACCGTCTGTGCTTCCTCGTCGGCTTAATTCATCCATCGCGTTGAATGTAATAGACGTACACCTTCCTCCAAACGAATCTTCTGAAGACGATGGGGCTCAACTGTGAAACCATCCTGACGGAGTATGCGAAGCATATCACGCTCGCTTGTTCCCAAGAGAAAAAGGGTTACAATGCGCTCTCGCAGCTCATCTGTAACCGCTGACTTCTTCAGGTGACGAGGGACTTCCCACTCTGATAACCGACGATATGTTCAGTGATCTTGTTGGATTGGCGTGGCGTGGATCCGGACGGGATCCGGGCAGTAACTCTTGGCAGTAACTTTACTGCCTGAATCTTTTGCTCAGCGGCGGCTTAGCAGGCGGTAAGGGCAGCCAAGGCACTAACTCGGGCACCTATTTTACTAGTACAAGGGGGTGACATGAGCGGGCTGGCCGCCCTCCCTGCAAGTTTTGGTGGCATTATAGTAGCGTCCCACTAAAATGCTGCCGATATGGTTATAATGCCACCAAAACTTGCAGGGAGGGCGGCCAACCCGCTCATGTCACCCCCTTGTAAAAGCCATACAAATGCAATGTTCACCAATACCCCACCACCCCCGGCATGCCCCGCAGGCTGCCGCATGGTTAAACGGAGGTGCACGTACATTTGTCACCGCCAAGGTCAACGTCACATCAATCAACACTGCCACCCAAATACGTGGCAATGGTTCCCTATGATCTACACCAGGATTCTTACCCAAAACGGACGCTCCTACCGGAAGCTAATAAGCAAGACTTAGAAGAATAGGAAAGGAATAAGTTGCCGCAGTGGATTTGGGTCCATTATATGAACGACCTCCCCCAAATTGCCTCCCTCGGCCCCTCTCCCGACAGCACAGATAATGTGGCATTTTCTAGTATATCTAAGTTACAAATTAGTATTGCGGGACCCACAAATATAATAATATAACCGTGCGGTGACATGTCTCGGAGTACTTCAGTGTTAAAGCGCCCGGGATATTTATTTATTATCTGCCACTAACCCAACACTAACTTGCTCTTCTCCCTAGGCGACCCTACCTCTTAAGTCCTTATTTAAATTATCTTTACAACTCCCAAACAAATTGCTTTTACATGTCGATTTGCCTCTAGTATAATATTAGTAGGGGGCAGTCGGATTACGTTCCCTAATAAGATTTTAGGTAACTGGATTTTTGGCAATCGCGATCAATATAGTAGCCACTATAGTGACAAAGGCACCCCATATTTTAGTAAGCAGTTAATCTACTGCAGTCCAAAATCTTAATTATCAGAAATTTGGTGTGCACTGCAGTGGCAGAGGCACCCTAAGTTCAACGCCATGCCAAGCATTATGACTTTCCTGCAGTGACCGAGCAACCCTAAATCCTATTAGGCTAGCTCCAGATCAAAGTAATTAGAACTTACTATACCACTGCGCTGCAAGGACTTTTGTAATCTTATAATTGAATATTTCCACGTGAAACACTATGCCAAGGATCACGATATAGATTGCTTAGACTTAGCTTTACTATAATGCAACGGCTCTACGCCAATCGGTTGATATACGGCTCTAAAATCTAGATCTACAACACTAAAAACAAGCTCCAAGCCATTGATTTTACACCGGTAGAACGAGGCTTGGCAAGAGATTCGGGTAAAGTTACTGCCAAGAGTTACTGCCCGGATCCTGTCCGCTTCTCCTCCCCTGCTTCTACTGCGCTAAGGATTCCAGCTCTTTGTATATCTAAAAGCTCTACTCTAGACCTTCAATTTCCACTAATTTCCGTGTCAAACGAGCGTTGCATTGTAATGTAGTAACTGATTGAATTTGGTGACAAATATTGCGATTGTGTGGTATTGGCTCGCGTGTGCACAGACCAATGTCTTGGCACTGTAAGTGAGCCCTTGCAAAATGGTTGGGCTGTATTATTCTGCTGCCATACTAGCAGGGAGGGCGTCCGACCCGTTCGTGGTACCTTGTACGCGCGCGTTCATTACATGACTGTAACAAGTGCTGGCGTCCGTGGGGAATCTAAAACTGTGACTATAGCGCGAGTTTCGCTGAGATGGACTGCGTGGCATAAACAATATCATTGTGGCCTCTCATAGGCCGCCACATTCATTGCCGGTCATTTATCTTTCATACCATCGCCTCAGCTACGCCAGTAACCCCTAGATCTTGCTATTGTATCCTCTCTATTGAAACGCATTCCATTACCATCATGTCCAACGTCGAAGACAAGGCTAATGGATTGAGGGACCAGCCACCAGCGGCCTCGAACTCCACTATGGCCCAGCAGCTGGATGCTCAGCACCCAAGCGAGGGCTTCGGCGCCTGGATGCAAGCCCTCGGCGCCTTCCTCGTCTACGCCGCAACGTGGGGCCTGCTCAGCACCTACGGCTTCTACCAGTCTTACTACGAGCGCACCCTCCCAGATGTCTCTACAGACACCATTGCCTGGGTAGGGACTATCGAGGGCGTCCTCCTGATCATGGGCGGCGTGATCACGGGGCCCATCTACGATCGCGGGCACATCCGCTCGCTGCTCTACGTCGGCACCTTTCTCACTGTCTTTGGTGTCATGATGCTCTCGCTCTGCACCGCTTACTGGCAGATCATGCTGGCCCAAGGCTGGTGCGTCGGTATCGGCTCCGGCATCCTCTACACCCCGAGCATCGCCCTCGTCGCTATGACCTTCACTAAGCGGCGCGCCCTGGCCGTCTGCTTCGCCACCTCCGGTACCGCCGTCGGCGGCATCCTCTACCCCATTGTCTTCGTGCGCCTGCTGCCCACCGTCGGCTTCGCCTGGGCCACCCGCATCCTCGGTTTTCTCACCTTCGCCGAGCTCGCCGTCGCCCTTGCCATCATCCTCCCCCACGCCGCGGCCCCAGTCAAGAACAAGACTGGCCCCCCACGCGCCCTATTCGAGCTCCGCGCGCTGATGGAGCCGGCGTTCGGTGTCTTCTGCCTCGCCCTCTTCTTTATGTGGATCGCGTACTGGGTCCCTTTCTTCTTCATTCCTACTTTCGCCGAGTTCCGCCTTGGCGCTACCCCGGCGTGGTCCTTCTACCTCCTCGTCATCACCAACGCCGCCACCGTCCCGGGCCGCCTCTTCGCCGTCTTCATCATTCCGCGCGCTGGAGTCGCTGGTGGAATGTTCGGCTTCGCCTTCATCTCGGGCGTCCTGCTCTACGCCTGGACGGCCGTGGTCTCGCTGCCGGGCTTCGAGGCGTGGGTCGTGCTGCTGGGCTTGTTCATGGCGCCGCTGGCGGTGTTTTACCCGGCCATCATCCCGCTGCTGTGTCCGTCCAAGGAGCTCGTGGGGACGCGGATGGGGATGGCGTCAGCCGCAGCGGCATTAGGAGTGGTACTGGGGGCGCCGGTGAGTAGCAAGCTAATTGACCTGGCGACGGGGGAGTTTTGGAAAATGCAGGTGCTGATTGGGAGCTGCATGATGGCGGGGGCGGGGTGTCAGGCGTTTGTGTGGTGGTCTTTAAGGAGGCAGCAGCAGAGGGCGGAGGGAAAGGGTTAAGGGCGCAAAAAAAGTCAATTGATGGTAGATACGCATAGAGAGGCCTTTTATCAGTATTCAATATTAATATAAAGCCGTATTGGAATTGATATTGAAGCCGAATTTGGTATTGGAAGTGTACTGAATATTGAATCTGAATTACTTATATAAAGTCTTAGCACAGTAATGTAGTTATAGTCAAGCCCCGTATAGCTCTAGGCCTTAGTAGAGCTCCAGAATACAGCAGCCCTCTCACCTCTGCTCTCGCCACGATCGTTAAGTTCACGATCCTCGGCCCGGTGTAGTTGGTAGTGGCTCCTTAAGCTCTTCTTAATTTGCCAAGATGTTAAGAGCTTCTTCTACTACGCTCGTCGCCACAAGCCCCCCCCCCCCAAGCCGCAATATTACTAAGCAACCAACTCTTCAAGCACTCCGTATGCTCAACATTTATATTTCCAAGTAAAATACGGTCCCATGAGACCGTTCGCCGTGCGCCTAAAAACACTCGCTCAGCCTCTTCCAACATAGATAGAATAGCAATAAGGAAGGCATAGCGTTGGTTAAAGATAAGGCGGCTAAAGACTAAGTGTATATAGGGCGCGTAAAAACTAACAATATGGTATACGATATTCTGTAAAATCACGTTCAATGCTTGTGTATTTTAACTTTATATGGGTTTACCTAACAAAATTAAAATACGCACGTATCACTTAGGGGCCAGAGCCATCTACCGAGGCATCCATATCTTATTTGTACTACCTCAACTCCAAAAATCGTCAATATTCAATAACTCTTAGTATTGAACATGTCGTATTGATATTGCATATTGAGTGTCAATATTCAATATTCAATAATCGTTAATCAATACTGAATATGAATAAAGCACCGCACATAGATGAGCATATTTAGACAAAAAATGATAAAATTTTATACAGAAAACAAGGAAGTAGCATTTTTGAAAATATCAAGCTATGTCTAGACACTAGCAGATTACTCAATGATCCTCCATCTTAAAAGCCTTGACCCTCTCCACAAACTAGTTCGGTTTCTCCTTGTCCTCTGCCGCCAGAGTGAGTCATGCTCGTCTTCCCGTCCTGCATGTGCGCATTTACCACCAAACTCCCTCCCTGCTAGTATGTTTTCAAAATAAGCGAGCCCTTGCAAAATGGTTGGGCTGAATTCTTCTGCTAGTGTACTACCAGGGACGGCGTTTGACCCCTTGTACGGCCTTATTTCGGAGTGAATGACTACTTTTGTTAACACTTGCGCAACACATCCCTGGACGGCCACATCTACTATATACGACTGCTCAGTCAAAGAATACCTAAGTTTCACAACACTCCGGTAAAGGAAACAGAGGATGACTCCTTGCTTGTCTAGATTGGATTGTATCGCACAATATTCATTTTAAACCCTGCGCTGTCATGCGCTTGCACCACATTTATTCCCTGAGCGTACGGTTGAAACGACGCGAGGACTTGCTCTGCACGGCCGCCCTCCGAGCTCACGTCGAGAGGATACCCCAAGCCAGGATGGCCGCGACGGATGCGTGCCCCTGTCGGTGCTGTGGACAACACGTGAAAAGCACGCCTGGTATCAAGATGGAGATCATCGAGTCGCCATAAGGGCTGTTCTGGCGGTGAGTGATGGCTTCATGCCTCGTTCTACGCTCTACGCTTGCACTGTCGTGCGGCATATGCGTCTCACGAGAGTTGGTGATCGGCTGGGGGGGGGGGGGGATTTGCCTTAAATGAGGTCATGAGAAAACGTTGGAGAAGCCTCGCCAGGTGCGTGAAGCGAGATCGGTAGACTTTTCGTGGTTCGAAAAGGTGCTAGTGCTTCCTATGCTCAGAGCCAGCTCCCCTCTTTTCCTTCACCTCACTGTTTGAAACAGAAGGCTTCTATCTCAGCATCCAAGAAATTCACTCAATAGCTTTTGTATAACGCCAAAATGCTAGGAGTGCTCGCGAACATTGGCCCTCTCCTTCTCTTCGCCTGGCTCTGTGCCTCCTGGATCGTGTGGTATGCAATCGCCGTCATCCATCGCCTCTTCTTCCACCCTCTCGCCAAAGTTCCTGGCCCCAGGCTTGCAGCAGCAACGCTCTTCTATCAAACATGGTACTGTTTCGTCGGTGGTAGCCGCTTCTACATCAAGATTGAAAAGCTCCATGAGCAATACGGCCCTGTCATTCGCATCGGCCCCGACGAAGTGCATCTTTCTGACCCGGACAACTATGACAAGATCAACCGCGTTGGCACAAAGTTCAGCAAGGATGGAGCCTTCTACGGAGCGTTTGGCAACCCAAACTCCTCATTCACGACTCCTAGCAACGAGCTTCATCGCTTGCGTCGCGGCGGGCTGAATTCATTTTTCTCGCGGAAAGTCGTACTCCAGCTGGAGGACATTGTGCATCAGAAGACCGAGCTTCTCGCCGCCCTGGTTGGTAAAGCGCTTGAAACAGGCGGCGAGGTGGACATGCACCACGGCCTGCGCGCCGTCTCCACCGACGTTGTGACTGACTACGCCTTCGGCGCCTGCTACGATCTCCTCAAGGAGCCTGACCTCGGCCTCAAGTTCTTCACTCTTGTGCACAAGATTGGTCCTGCCGCCTGGATCTTCCGGCAGTGGCCCTGGCTCAAGTCGCTTGCCATGTCCATCCCGAAGCCCATCATTAAGCTAATCAGCGAGCCAGTCGGGCAGGTGCGCGACATGCAGAACCACTGCCACAAGCAGCTACTCGAAGTCAAAGAAAACCGCGACGCTGGGCTTGACAAGGACGACGCCCGTCCGACCATCTTCTCCGCGCTGATGGACCCGCAGGAAGGCTTCTCCAAGGGTGCGGTCGACAACCTCGAGGACGAAGCCTACACCGTCATCACCGCCGCGGCAGACACCACAGGCAATGCCATGACCACCATGACGCGCTGCATCGTTGAAAACCCGACCGTCTACCGCCGCCTGCACACTGAGCTATGCGAAGCCTTCCCGGACCCAAACACCGAGCTCACCTACGCCGCGCTCGAGAAACTGCCCTATCTCGTTCGTCCCCCCCCCCCTCTCTCTCCATAGCAACTAACCGTGCCCAGACCATGGTCATCAAAGAAGGCCTCCGCCTCTCCTTCGGCGTCCCCGGCCGCCTCCCCCGCGTCGTCCCCGCCGGTGGCGCCACCTTCAACGGCCACAGCCTCCCCCCCAACACTATCGTCTCCATGTCCTCCTGGATCCTGCACCAGGACGAGCACTACTTCCCCCGCCCGACCGCCTTCGACCCCGAGCGCTGGGCGGACCCGCGCGAGGCGCAGCGCCTGGAGCGGGCGTTCGTCCCCTTTGGCAAGGGGAGCCGCGCGTGCGTCGGCATGAACCTGGCGTACTGCGAACTGTACGTGGTGATCGGGACGCTGTTCCGGCGGTTCGCGAACCTGAAGGGGAACCATTTGACGGCCGAGGACTTGGCGTATGACGATTACTTCTCGAGCTATAATCCGCTGGAGGCGACAAAGTTTCACGTAAGTCGGGCAGAGAAGAGCATCATGGAGACATAAGGAATGGCGTCGTTGGGAGACGTCGGCTGAGAGTCTGTTCCTGGGTTTCTCGGGTTTCTCGGGTACTGCCGTACCACGCATCTTCTTGGCTGGCTGCTGCAATGAAGAATAAGTTCCTTGGTAGTGTAAGGTTGATAGGTAGGATTTTCTCCCATAGCCTTTATAGCCTTTACATCTAGCTGTTTTGAGGTATTGCAAATGCCTCGAGATGGGATAGAAGCTGTCTAGTTTGATACAGTCTTTACAACCCTTTCCACATCAGCTTCCTCAGATCATCCGCCTTTTTGCGGCTATTCTTAATCATACCTAGGTACTTTAGCTTCGCTAGTGCGCGATAGAACGGCATTAGCAGCTCGTTCTCTTCCTGCTCTTCCACCCCCATAACGGCCTGGAACGCATTCCACATGTCCTGCACATTGATCACCGCGCCGCTCTCCAGATATAGCTGATACACCAGCGCCGTCGTCGGCTGGCTCGCGGCTAGCTGCCCCTCTACCTGGTCGCAGCATTCGCACGCCAGGTAGTCGTGCGGGCGGGAGAGCGCGCGCTCGATGGCGGCGCGCGGCGACCCGCCCAGCGCCTCGCGGCACGCGGCGATCTTGGCGTCGAAGACGAGCACCTCGTAGAAGGGGAGCTCCTTCGGCCGGACGAGCGTCTTGGCGAGGTGAGGAGCGCGAGGTCGACGCGGTCGACGAGCTGCGAGTACGCGGCCTCGTCGGCGGAGAGATCGGCCTTGGCCTTGTCGAGGATGACGCGCTGGGCGCGGATGGTTGCGCGGGTGACTTCGTGCGCGGAGTCGTAGGTGCTGCGGAGCGGGCCGTCGGCGCGGGCGGCGGTGGTGTGGAGGAAGTCGAGGTCGGAGGTAACGTCGGGAGCGGGGGAGCACGGGATGGCTTGCGGGCGCGCGAGGAGCTAGAGCATTCGGTCCGAGAGCAGCTTGCGGACGGATATGACGAGCTCGTCGGCTAAGGCTTTGGTGTAGAGGGTGGAGTAGGTAAGACTGCCGCGTGTGAGGGCAAGTTCGTTGATGATAGCGAGGACTTCAAGTGCATGTTGTACGTTGCCGAGAGTGGTGCGACTTTCCGTGAACAAAGGAGGCACGCGGCTGAGATACTTCTAGTCTTTGAGAAGTCGCTGGGCCTCTGCTTGATTCCCGTCCGCTGTAAGGGCGTTAACGTGTCTTTAGCTGTCAGCTAAGCGCTTAGGCTGGTGTGGGATAATATACCTCCTAAATGATGGCAGATTCCGGATAGGAACCACATACTCCTTAGGTAGGATCTATCGCTGCGGCTTAAGGCATAAAAAGCTTAGTGGATTAGTGAAAAAGTGTTTCAAGCACATGTTCTGCTGGTGTTAGCTAGGTGCATGTGCATGTGCTAACTATATGCTAACCCTAAGAGATGAGATGAAGCCCTCAACACTAGCAATATGCTCTGTCTGGCTATTTAGCAGAAGTTTGGAGGCGGCAGAGCCATAGACAGGAAATCATTGCCGTTGCTTATTATCTGTCGAACGTTGAGGTCACTGTCAGGTACCACCTTATGACTCACACCCTGTTTCTATTACCTATTACCGACTGAGTGGCAATATCGACCTGGTGGCGATTGAGTAATAGTTCCAAATCGTCGTCAGTGTCGTCGTCAGTCTTTTGCCCCAACGCCATGTATATAGAGAGCTTCTAGAGCCAGCTTCAATCAACAGAGTTCTTATGAGTGACTTGTCCGTCCGACATTATCGCTGCGTGAAACATAAGGTCTAATATCTCTGTTGCGAGTTTTGACTCAAATATTGCTCCGTAAAGCTTGTTAATAGTTTTACAAAAGAGTTATTCTTAAAAAGTCAATAGAGATGGTCATCTTAAAGAGGAGAATAAATAGTATACGGTTCTGCCAAGAACTAAAATTGTTTAGAGAAGCTTAAGTAAAGATATATAAATTAACCTTAAGATATCTATTACCTCAGCTAGGTGTTATAAGTTCTTATAGGTAATACTATAGTAGACTTGCAAATAGGCTGGGTATATAGGTAAACAAGCAACAAATATAATACTAAGTAGAGTGTATATCTAATAGATTAACTCTAATTGTATACTACAAGGAGAGAGCTGTCTAAAGTAGGGACTATAGTGATGTTTTTGGTGCTCTGATTAGTTGATTATTGTTGTTCATATTGTTCTAGAATACAGGAGGGGATCGCTGACTTTATACCCAGTCTCGATCAGAAGCTTGCAGTACTGACAAATTTAACACTCCTACTTAGGAATGCGAGCTATAGTCTAGCCATTGCTCTCTGGTAGTAGTTATATAAATAAAGTCGATAGTTCCGATACGCCCAAAAACCCGTTATATCTTAGGGAAAATCGCAGTATATCGTCGGCTGGAAAATATAAACTAGCTCGTATTTTAGCATCTCTAGGCAATAAAAACCCCCCTATATTAGGAGGGAAAAGCCTTACCTGCCGTGTCTTCTTATGCCTGCTCTAGCCTAATTGCCTTCCTAAATCTTTTGAACTTAATCTTGTCTAATGGCTTTGTTAAGCCGTCGGCTACCTAATTCTTTGTCCCGATATACTGAAGCTCTATAGCTCCCTTGCTGACCTTATCTTGTATAAAATGATGTTATATATTAATATGCTTGGTACGGGCGTGAAATTAAGGGTTTTTTGCAAGTGTAATAGCGCCTTAATTATCGCAGTATATAATTATCGCTTGCGCTTTATTCGCTGCTTCGGGTCGTATTTTATTAAGTAGTTATTATAGCTAAATTGCTTCTTTTGTAGCGTTTATTTGGCCAATATATTTGGCCTTATATAATAATAGTGTAATAGTTAACTGTAGTTTTAAGGACTAGCTGATTACTGCACTTCCTATATTAAAAATATAGCCTAAAGTTAATTTCTAAGTGTTGTAATTTCCTACCTAATTAGAATTACTATAGCTAGATAGTGCTGTTAGTGGGCCCTTAAAGATAAGTACATAGTTAACCGTTTTCCGGAGGTATCGGAAGATTTGAGTTACTGTAGCCTTATATGCTTGTGTAGGTTTTACAGTAAATTGGCTAATAACTAAGACAGCGTAGGCGATATTAGGGTGGGTTCCCAGCATAGCGTATATAAGGGAGCCTACGGCACTCTAATACCATTTAATATCGGCTGTTTTTAGCTTATACTCGGCTTTTGCTTTCTATAGCTTTATATGCATATTAATTGGCGTATTATGCTTCTTATTACAGTCCCACATCCTAAAGTCGAGTAGCACTTTCTTAAGGTAGCTTCGCTGGCTTAGCTTTAGGGTTCGGTTTTGTTAATCTCTTATTACCTTTATTCTAAGGTAGTACTTATAAGGGCCTAGGTCTATTATATAAAAACGCTTATTTAGCTTTGCTTTAATTATAGAGATATTAGTCTTAGATAGGCTAACTATAAAAAGGTTGTTAATAAAGACTGTAATATATATGCCTTTACTATCGTGGAATATATAGTTGTCGGCTATAAGGGGTTCAAAACTAAGGGTTTTAAGGTAAGCTGTAAGGGTAAAATACTAGACACGCGGTAATTGCTTTAGGCCGTAAAGTGCCTTATTTAGCTTATAGACCTTATATAACTCCCCAACAGCTCCTATCCCTTTAGGCTGCTCCATATAGATTTTAGTATCAATATCGCCGTAAAGAAATGCCGTTTTAACGTCTATTTGTTTAATCTTAAGGTCATTTACTACCGCGATCCCAAATAGTAGCTTATAGCTTATTAGCTTAATAACCAAGGTAAAGGTCTTATAATAGTTAAGGCCTTCTTGCTACTTAAAACCTCTTACTACCTATCTTAATTTATATCATAGAATCTCGCCATTTAAGCCGCGCTTGTGCTTATACACCTATTTACTAGTTAATACTGTTCTATCTTTTAGTCGATTAACTAGGTCCCAAGTATAATTTTTAGTTAAAGAGTTAACCTCATCTTCCATTAATTTCTCCCACTACTTTATATCCCCTCTACTAACAGCTTATCTATATATTCGTGGTTTATAGGGTTTTAAGCTATCTATATTTATAATAAGAGTAATAAAGTAGGGCTTATTAGTTGCGGTAAGTAGTGCTTATTTAAGCGGGTAATATATAGTTACCTTTACAATTCGTAGACGAGGTTCTTATACTAGTGTCGGCACTAGTATATAGTCTTCTCCAGGTAAAGGCTCTTTTTCTAGGCTAGGAGTAACCTAAATTATCTTATCATCCCCCTATAAGTTAGGCGCGGGATATATAGGAAGTGTTAATAAGTATTATCTTTTAGCCAAAGGCTTAGATGCTCCCACATTATCAAGGCCTCTCTTTTTAGCTACAAATTATACAAATAACGCCCGGATTAGTTATCCGGTGGTAGTAATAAGTTAATAAATATAATCGCCCTTATAGCCAAGAAGCGTATATTTAACTATATTGTCCTTCTATTTAGAGCGGACTCTTTCTAAAGCTAAGCACTTTGTGCCTAGTATACGTATATATTAGTAGTGAGGATTATACCTATACTAAGCTCGGTATAGTGTTATCTAAAGCCTTAATTAGAGAGTATATATTCAGACGTAGTTCGCCATGCGTACTATTTCCGGCTAATATTCCTATAACAATCCTAAGAGCTTTAAAAAGGTTTTAGCTTTATTCTAAATAATATATCTAAGCTTCTTAACAGCACCATTTTATTATAGATTTCCTAGGACTATAAACTCTAGCATAATATCTAAGAGAAAAAGGTATCTTAACATAGCTTTAGACGTATATTCTCCACCGTTATTAGCTCGTAGCCAATAGATCTTATAATTTAGTCGTTTATAGTGCTGTTTAAAGTTTTTAAAATAATTAAATACATTGGCCTTAGACTTAATATAATAGGTAACTAAGAGTTAGGTTATATTACAGAGGAATATAACAATAAATTAGGAGCCATTAAGTCCAATCTTAAATAGTCCTAAAACGTCTAAGTAGATAAGATCTATAGGAGCTTCTCCCAGTCAGATATAGCTGTTGTGGGGTTTTAAGCGTAGTATAGATATTCCGCATGTCTTACAAGGGGCAATTTTAGGGATTAACTTAGTAAGGTCGATTTCCTCTATTATTTCAGCTATCTTAAATAATATGCTTTCCGCAATATGGCCTAAACGGTTATGCCAAACTCATAGTATATCAGGGTTAATCTCTATAGAGAGAAGGGCTAATTACTATTTAAGAGTTATATTAAGGAACCAGCATCCGTTCCTACTTATCACCATAATTATTCTCTTTCCTGTTCTAATCTTACAGTTATCCTTTAAGAATTAAATATCTACGCTAACTGTAAATAGTTACGCAACAGAAATCAAGTTAACGGCGCAATTAGGCATATAGTAAACGTTAGTAAGATAAGTTAATTAAGATTTGCCTTTAATTTTGCATCGCAGTTTAACTATCCCTCTACTAATAGGTGCGCATAATATTCCTCCTAGACCCCTAATATAGGCAGAAGATTTAGGGATAGCTTTATAGCTAATAAAATATTCTTAGGAGTAGGTAATATAACGAGAGCATCTAGTGTTAATAGCCTATTAGGTGTATAGGAGGTTACCAATATTATTATTGGCTATTATTCCAAAATATATAATAAGGCCCATAGGGTCATCTAACTCGTTATTATCCTTATAGGTCTTCCTCTTCTTACTAAATAGCCCACGGCGTCCCTTTTTAGCCTTAGCCTACTACTTTAGGTGCGGATACAGCGTCCAGCACCTCTCCTTAGTATAGTAGGATTTGTAGCAGTAGGTACAATAGGGAACCTTAATGTTTCTAGTGTCGCCAGTTGCCGCAAGTGCAGTGTCAGTTATTAAGGCCATAGACACTGCTAACGCAGCTACGCTTTCCTCTTATGCTAATATACGCTTATACCCTTTAGCCTTAAGCGCTACAAGGTCAAAGTTAACCTCGCCTTTATCATTATCCAAAAGTATCTAATTATTAGTAGTAAATAAAGTATAAAAGATACTATACGCCGACCCTAGGCCCTATAGGTATTATAAAATCACTAGTAGCTCTAGGATTATAACTCCTAACTAGACCAGTTAATTTTAAAGTTTCTTAACAGCTTTAGTATAATTCTTAATACTCTTATAGTTAGCCAGAGAGATAGTAAAGAACCGATTAAAGAGATTGCGGAAGGTACCGTTGCTTTAAGGTTTATAGTTCTTTTTAAGAGTCTTATAGGCAGTATAGTAGTTACTTATTTTATTAATTATTTGCTTGGCGTTATAATTGGATTAAGCTCTTATAGCGTATATAGCAAACTTATATTTCTTCTTCTATTTAGCTAAGGGGTTAACTGGCATATCCCTATGGTCCTCTAGCCAGTTAAGCTAACTTCCTATAATTAGGAAGGTTTCGATACCGTTGGAAAAGTCTAGCCAATTATCTACTCCGTTAAGAAAGGGTACTATAGCTAAGCTATAGCCTCCCTTTATTTCGGCTTGTGTATTTACTATAATATTACAGTGTTAAGGGAAAGTAATAGATAGCTTGTAAAATTAGGGTTAGATATCCCAAGTCCTATTCTAAAGACTATATATATAGCAATTTTATTAAAAATTTTTAACTGGTGTAACTTTAGCTTACTTATGCGGCCTTGCCGACGGCGTCTCCGTCAGTCTCTCCGTATAATATTTCTTGCGGATATTGCCGCACCTATTAATAAACAGCATATTTATAAGATAGCTGTTATTATAGGGCTTATTAGAGTAGGTTTTGTAGCTTGCTAAAAAGACCGTTAAATGTCTTATTATTAGCCCTTATTCTAGGGTCTTCTAATTTAAGGCTGGCCAGCCCAGACCTCTCCCTATATTATTAGGAGCTGTCTTCACTATGTCGCCTTGGTCTAGAGTATACGGTAATGCTGAAGGCGTTATTAGGAGATTAAAGATATTAGTGGGGTAAATATTAGACTTAGCTTAGTTAGCGCCCTTCCGGGCTTATAACCTAATGTTTTTGGTGCTCTAATTGGTTAATCATTGTTGTTTATATTGTTCTAGAATATAGGAGGGGATCACTGACTTTATACCTAGTCTTAATCAGGGGCTTGCAGTACTGACAAATTTAACATATAGGTCCTTAATGTGAGGCTATTTGCCCAGGTGTACAGTAGGGAGCAGGCAAGCCGAGTATGAGTCACAGGAGAGTCGATGGAAGAGGACGATATGGTAAAGAGGATAGGCATAGCCTTCGTGCAGAGACGAACCGATGAGGAGGACAGGAGGGCTGCAACCCCGAGGAGCTTATAAGGCTTAGCCGACCCTAAGAGCTCCCGGGCGTGCACCCGTAAGTTACGTTTAGTCAGTAAATTTCCTTACACGTTGGCCCAGCTTTCTGGCCGTCGGCAGTCTAACCTCTCCTGGACGAAGCAAAATACCCTACGTGCTGAAAAGAAACATCGGCCAATCAACACTCAAGCGGCCACCTTGCGGCGCCTCTTGCCATGTTCGCTTTCTTCAACATAGAAAGTTCAATGACGCGCTGTTGGAGCTGTGGTGATCTCCCATCATTATTCTCATTTTCTGTTCTACAAAACTTCTCGAAATATCTTCCGAAGTAGATGTCTCAGGACAACATTGCTGTCTTCTTGATCGAATGTGTTGCGAAATATCTTGCCTGTCCCCTTGCCATAAGCTTGCAGCTCTGCTTCAGTCCGAAAGGTCTGTACTCTTTTATCGGTGTTTCCACGTTTCCGTCCCCACTCAATTAAATCAACAATATTGACATGTGTGTTTCGCACAGCCTATAATCTGAGTCGACATAAGTGCACTGAGTTTCGTTTGACGGTCTCGTACTTTCTCGCATGATCGCGGAAGCGGCTCAATACTAATGGCACGACAGAGGGCATGCCACGCAGTCAAATCGTTCTCTGCACCATACCACATCCGCAGTTCGCCTTCCAATGCGCCTTGATACCTATCCCAGGCATCGTTTGACGCGGCCTCGCCGCGCTGCCAACCTTCGTGTTCCCGTAAGTAGGCGTATGACGTAGCTGGTGGTAGAGAAGGGTCATAATCAAAGGTTGGGAAAGAGCGGAAAAAGACATCCAAAGGAGTTTGGAGAACCTGTTGGTGAGCCCGGGAGTCTCGCAGGTGCTGCTGCAGAGCCTCGTCGCTGCCGAAGGATCGATCGCAGGTTTCACAGTCGAAGGACGGAGCATGTATGGGAGAGTCTGCATGTACGAGAGAGTCTCGTAGGTGCTGCTACTGTAGTACACAACATCTTGTAGTACTCTTCATGTTTCGCGGCTGCACTTAATCCCAAAAGCCCGCTTTAGGAATCAGTATTGGCTTCAGAGAATTCGGTGCTCCGGTCCGATGTAAGCATTTGCCATCAATGGTGCCGGCCCTCCGAGAGCATCAGGTGACCATTTGCTGATCCAATCGCAAACTACATATGCCTTAGGGCCAAGAAAACCGCGTTCGCCTACAAACAACTAACGTAAGTTAGGGGGTTATGACGGTGTCGGTAGTTCCAACAGATTTTCCTACCGCCTACCTAGTTGGGCTGACCGCCTTCCTAACTAGATATACTGCCGCAACTTTTAACCAGCCTCATTTTCAATACTTCCTCAATAATTACCTCCACCACCAACCTTACTAATTATGCCTCGTTGGCCTTAAGCTCCTAATATAGAAGAGAAGATATAGCTAGCTATTAAGGCCTATAAGCTCGGTTATTATAAAAGCAAGGAAGGCTGCGTAAAAGCATATAATATCAATCTAAATACATTTTATTGTCGCCTTAGTGGAAAGCAGAGGTCCTATTAAGTCGCCCACACCAACCAATATCGTATAAGTTCTGTTAGTGAGGATATAATAGTTTGACATTATATTTACCTTGCTTAAGCTAGATTTCCATATTAATATCGCACTATTTATACTATTGCCACCCTTATATTTTGACGCGAATCTACCATCCTTCTACATTATATCTTAGTCGATCCTTTGGGCAGAATATAAATATATTAGTTCCTAAAATAGTAGGAAGAGCTACGTACTTATTATATACGTTCTCTTGCTATAGAATAAGCTCTTACTGGCAACAATCTAGCCCGCGTATAGCAGTCCTTTAAAGACTGTACTACCGCTAAGACTTAGTATAACGTCGCTAAATTAGACGTTTAAAATATAGATAAGACTGGCTACACTATAGGCTTTACCTATAGTGCTAAAGTAGTAATACTGCGAGGTAGTCTCGTTAATTTTAAGACGATTAATAGATTAAGAGAGTAGGTATCGCAGATTAATGGGATTAGGATGCATAGCCAAACAATACTACCGTTTATTATTTTTTAAGGACGCTAGTATATAGCTTCGCTATAGCAGGAAGCTATAGAGGCTGTAGGCAAGTATATAATTAAAATATTAGAAAATGGCTGGTTAAATTAAGAGCTCGGTATAAAATGGCTGCAATACCTTAAGTAACATACTTAACGAACTAAGGCTTAGCAGGCTTATTAAGAAGATAAAGAAGGCTCTTAGTACTATAGCTATTAACTTCTTATTATAGACGGCTATAGTAACTACGTAAATATTAACTTTATAAAGTTCTACTAGATGCATAAAATTATTCTAATTTACTTGCTACTATATTCTACCTACTTTCTCTAGCCTCTTAATTTAGTTATATTTTTAGTTCTTAAGCGTCTTTATTTATTTAAAGTCGATAAGTATATAGTAGAAGGAGTTACTAGTATTAATAGAGAGTAGTTTTTAAAGATTCTTAGCGAGATTTGGCCCTAAGTATATACCACCGAGTTAATTAATAGCGCTTTTAAAGCAGCTGGCCTCCTACCTTATAACCCTAAATAAGCTCTAAATTGCTATAGCAGAATGCCTTTATCTTAGCAACCATTTACTCTACCACCTAGTAATGTACTAGTAACGCTTTTATCCTCTCCTTTATATCTTTATACGCCCTAATCCTATAACAATTAAGCTTAATACGCTTATACAATTCTTTACCCTAAAACTATACCTAAAGCGGCTAAGGCAGTTATTAGTAAGCTTATGCAGCGGCTATAATCGTTAAAAGAGGGTATAAAGTTAATAGAGGTAGAAGCTGCTAAGCTTTATAATAATACTATAGAGAGAAATAAGAAGAAGCAGAGAAAGCGTACTGTACTTTTTACCGCATTAGTACTTACTACTTAAGTAATGCAAGCTATTGCTAATACTAAGAGTATTGCTAAAGAAGATAAGAAGTAGGCTAAGATTACACAAAATCAGGCAAAGATTCAGTGCTAAGCTACTACTACAGTTATAAAAAAACAACTAGAAGCTCGGAAAGAAGCCTATATAGCCGCCGTAAAGCTTAAGAAGGTTGCTAATTAACACCAAAGGGAGGCCAGCAAGGTAGGAAAGGTGGTAAAGAAGATACAGAAGGCTACTAATACTGTATCTAGTATATACAATAAAAAGCTTATAGAGGACTCTCTACATACGCTTAATCGGGTAGTGGAGGAAGCGATATCTATACAAGATACTGCCAAACGGCTTCAAAAATAAGCTGAGGAGTCAATTGCTGCTGCATCTGTTGCCTCTACTCACTATAAGGACCTTCTTGCCGCCTCTAAGAGAGCTAAGGAGGCAGCTACTTAAGTAGATGAGCTTTTAGATGAGCTTCCTAATGCGGATATTAATAAAGATAGCTCCTCTAGCGATAGTGAAGTGTTAGATGAGGAATTTGGGCCGCGAATTCGGACTTATGCAGGCCTCTTGGAGTAATTGGCTAACTGCTACACTACAAAAAGTTAATATAGAGCTTCTCCCATATATATTTACGGCTTCTTAATAATATAATATTTTCTGATGCTTTTTGCTGCAAATTGGTGGTGGTTTTGGCATTTGGCAGTATTTTGGTGTTCCAAAATCCGTCGGAACTACCGACACCGTCATACAGTCGGCACCGAAATGATGTGAACACTGTGCACGGACGGAACGCCAAACATCGCCTACCACCAAAATCCTTATAGAAATCGATGCCACGATTTGCGAGAGAAGATCTCGGAGTTTAAGCGCTAGAGAGCTTTAAATTATATAGATTAGCTGATATTAATCTACAATATATCCTGCATTTCTAAAGTGCGCCTCTGCGTGTATTCTACATGCTTGACCAATTGCAAACTCTAGGAAGTTTTTAAAGCTCTTAAACTCAGATGCTAGCATATAGTTCCTCCTAATCCAAGCCTTTAGATCCTTAAATGTTGCCTCAATGGGATTAAAGTCTGGTGAGTATAGTGGTAAAAACTCTAGTATAACACCTGAACGTTCGCAGAGCTCTTAAAGACGTGCTGATTTATAGATAGACGCATTATCCAGTACAATAATTGATCGCGGTCCTGGATACGGTGTATAATTTAGTAACACCTAGCGCTCTATAAAATCTTTAAAAAGCGCAGCAGTAATAGCTCCCTAAAAGATAACATAGCTTATATAGCCCTTAACTATTAATACTAGTAGAATACTCCATCTTTTAGATCTTCTATATGGCACCAATACCTCATAATCCATCCCTATCGGTGCCCAGCCTTGTTTCCTATCACCAGTCCTTTTATTTGCAGTAGACTCGTTAAGGAATACAAGCTAATTAGCAAACCACTATTTCTGCCTGCCCTGCCACGCACTGCGGAGCGGTGCGCTACGTTAAGCAGCATACTTAGAGACTGCCTTTCTAGACCAGCGAGCGGCTTAGAGGATGCGGCGGATAGTAGATGGCGAGGTTTGGATATCAAATTCGTCAAACAGGAAGTCTTGCATCTCATCGATATACGCGGTAGGTTTGCCATTAAGGAACTCAAGCAGTCTCTAGATAACAACGTTAGCAGACACTTAGTACCATGCCAAGGCCTTATACCAGCTTCTGGTACTCTAGTAGAGTACTTAGTCTACCTAGCTTAATACTAGGTGGCGCGTACGGTTAACCCCAAAGGTTAAAATTTAATTGGAGCTTATAAACCGAGTTTCTTAATACCTTTAGAGCTTTTGCTATATCGGTAATCGTCTCGTTATGATCAAGTCGGAGTTTAATTTGATTTGCAACCTCAATTAGGAGACGACGAACCATAATGTGGTGAGCTGAATACGATTCATCGATTTCTATGAGGATTTTGGTGGTGGGCGATGTTTAGCGTTCCGTCCGTGCACAGTGTTCATATCATTTCGGTGCCGACTGTAGTAGAATTTAGTAGAATTTAGCAACCTAATAAAAGTTGGCAGAATTTTAGAATTTAGTAGAGTTTTGGCAACCTAATAGAATTTAGTAGAGTCTTAGCAACCTAATAGAATTTGGCAAAATCTTAATAACCTAGCAGAATCTAATAACCTAATAAAAGTTAGTAGAACTTTAGTAACCTAGTAGAATTTAATAGAATCTAGTAACCTAGTAGAATTTAGTAGAGGTTAATATCCTAACAAAACTTAATAAAACTTAGCAAGGTATAGAGCTATATACGTTAACGCAGATGCAAATAACGGAACCTTTTACACCACTACTAGCCTTATAGGCCACCGGCCTACGCCCTACCTAGATAATTAGAGCAGCTAGGAACGGAACCTAGGCCTTAGCTATATACCCCACCGGATAGACCTAGGAGTACGCATTAAGATGGCTTTTCTATAGCGCCTTAAAGAGACGTCTACTTATGCTTAGCAGTTACTAATTAAAAGAGAGGCTATATAGGCCGCATAATAAGCCATATAGGCCGTATAATAAGAGAAGAAGAGGTTTTATCTGGCCCTAGTGGTACGGTTCCCCTCTTATATATGTATATATATATACCTATATAGACCCGCTATATAGACCCTAACGGGAGCTGCAATAGCGTAATTAAATATTATAACATAATATAACCCTCTAATATTTAATAGAAATTAAAATAACTTATATCCCTTTATAACTAAGCTCTATCTTAAACTTTTAATAAACTATAACTAATACCCTACTAAAGCTAGTAAGATTAGCTATAGAATATCTTATTTAAATAAAGATGCTATATAAACTATAAACCCATTCTTCTATAATAGCACCTTTATTAATTTTAAAATCTTTATCTCTCTATTAAAATTAACGTATAATAACACTAGCTATAAATATATAGCTATTACTAAACTTAAAAACCTATAATAACGGAACTAAGACTTTACTAGCTTCTTTTTAGAATTTTTAGGCCTTATTAGTAAACTAGATTAGAATAAAGCCGCTAGAGTTACTGCTTTCTATTAAGCTATTTTAAATAAAATTAGAGTATAGCTAGTAGGTAGAGAACTGCTAAAGGACTTCCCTAAATTTACTATAATATATTTATAAATTAAAAAGGACCTTTAATATAATAAATAGACTTATTTCCTAAAGCTAACTATACCTTATATTTAAAACTCTATAAACCTAGTATATACCCTAAAGCGCAATTTATCTCTAAAACTAAAAAACTCTATATATAACCCTATAAACCTTAATACTACTTAATTTTATATATCCTTAAAAACTAATAAATAAAGAAATAAGCTATAAAGGGAGAATACTTTAGATATAGTAAAAAGGGATATATTTAAAGAAATTGCCAAACTTACCCTTTTAAAAAGGTCTAATATAGTTCCTCTTAGTCCTTAAATTATACTTATTTTATAAATTATACTTAGTTACTATAAAGTATCTTACCTTTAGTTAATTTAGAAAATAAATTATTTTAGGGCTAAGTCGCGCCTTAGAATAAGAAGTGGAAGAGTATAAGTATTTAGGCTCTTTTAGCGCTAATATATAATATAACTCCCTTAATATACTTAATAAAATTTAAATACTTAAAAATAAAAGGAAGTATAAATCCTTATAGATAGCGGAGCTACTAGTATAGGCTTTATTAATATAAACTACATAAAAACTTAATACTTAAATTTAAAGAAATTTAATAAGCCCTAAGGCCTATAAGGCTTTAATAGTAAGCCTTTAATATATAGCAAATTAATGCACTACGCTTTTATAAAGATGTAAATAGGTAAATACCTTAAATATATTTCCTTATTTATAATACCCTTAAAGTATTATAAGGTAATACTTAGATATAGATAGCTAAAATAATATAACCCTTTAATTGGCTAGGTTAAAGAAATACTAAAATTCCGTATAACCTACTACTAAAGTTATTACTTAAAATACTACTTACCCTATAAATATATATATAACTATTTAAATTTAATATAATATAAATTACCCTTACTATAAACCTTAAACTAATATAATAAAGTTATAACTGCTAATTATGGTAAAGAATATTGTTACGGACGCTTTAAGTACGATGTTATAACTACTTGGAGAAGAGACGGAAGAAGCTAGTTGGTTAATACAGGCACGGTCTAGGATGGAGCCGGTAGAACCATGTGACGAGGAATGGTAACTGAGGTTACATGATGTAATCTATGTAATCTATGTGATCTGTATAATCTATAATAGAGTAAACAGAGCACACGTATATTACGTACAAGAAGGATTTTATAGGAGTACGGTTATATATTTAAGGACCCTTAGTCCCTACCTAAATAGTTCCTTTTTTATAGTGATTCTTAAAATATAATTGAAGTTAATCTATTAGGCAACTACTCTACTAGTTGTTATTACGTTGTTGACTTTTGTACTTGTATTTCCTATACACCTAGCCTAATAATGAGCCCACCGTAGTTCTTGCTATAAGGTTCCGTTACATAATTACTACCTAGTTATAGTATTAATATAAAAGGTTAAATAACATGCCACTAAAAGCAGCCACTATAACGCTATTGACGGCGGCAATTACTTTAAGGTTAGGTAACGACACTAGTATAGTAGATACTAACTTATAGCAACCTGTAACGGTTGGACAACTATAAGAGATAGTTGACTAGTTAATAGAAAATAATGTAATATTGGAAAATAGGATTAACGGGATAGGCGTAGCAAAGGTTAAGTTATTATTAATTAAAAGATACTTAGGAGAGAGATTAAAGCTTAAAGGATTTCTTATGTAAATGCACTTTAAGGTCGCGTAAGAGGGAGCTAAGCTGGCAACACCTATGGATTAAATAGTATACGCAGGATTGTTCTTAATAGAAAGAGTACTTAAGTAGTTTAAGCCTTACCTTATAGAAATCTAGGCAAATGGAATAACGATAACGAACTAAGAGGTACGGTTTATGTTCTTAAGCTAGAATGGATTTGTTGAGCAACTTATATAAATGTTTAGAGACCCAGAGGCAGTGACTATAGTGGAAAGAAAACTCCAAGATATTACGTAATAAACCTTAGTAATTAAGTATATAATATAGTTCCAGACGTTGGTAATATAAGTTAAGTGGAATAATAGGGCGCTTATAGCATAGTATAAATAGGGACTTAAGGCTAAAGTCTAGGATGTAATTATTCTGATGGAAGATGCGGATACCCTAAGGGAACTAATAGATTAAGTAATTAGGATTGATAATTAGATCTACTAAAGGGAATAAGCTAAGAAGGGTTAGGATAGAATTCTATAGTTGTATAAGGTGTAGAGTACGTAATAACCTAAGCTAAGTTAAAAATTATAGTATAGCGTAGAGCTAATAGACCTAAGTGGTACTAAAGAAGCCTATAAGAGATAGAGTAAGAAACCGTAGAAACCTAGGGGATAAGGATTAAGTAATTAAAGGTTTAAGGAGTAAAGGCTAAACTAAGGATCTTAGCAGTAGAAGACGTTTAGGCAGACTCTATAGTAAAGGTAATGGTTTAGAGAGGGAGCTTATATAAATTGCGGGAAATAAGGTTACTTTGTAAGGGATTATAAAGATAGTTAGAGATACTATATAATAAAGGGAATGAGACTAACGGTAGAGGATATACTAGCGTCTATATATTGCTTGGCAGCATCTACCTCAGTAACGCACAATGCTGAGACCTCCTGTAATATTCGCGAATATCAAACGCAGTCACTACGTGGCTAATTCGCTTTCAATATCGCTAAACTTATTAATATTCATTATACATTCATTATCTATTCGTTTGAGAATTATTTTATAACGCTATTACCGCTCATAACCAACTGGGAGATTTGTATGCGTGTATAATCCTAATAAGCAAACCCACCTAGACGACCTACCTTAACTACACTATTGTCTACAACTGCTATACCCTCCTTTACTAGTTCTATAATGCCGTCTAAGGCTAATATACGCGCCGCTGCCGTAAAAGAGCGCAAAATTACTAAAGAGTAAAGGGAACAAGCCTGAGATAAAAGGGAAATTTAAAAGTATAAAGAAGAGCGCAAAGCCCACCTAGTAGAGGAGGCTTACCAGTATAAATACCACCTAGCTCGAATGGCTTAATTATAGTTAGGCTTAGCCGCTTCGGCCTTACAGGCTATTATAATAGCTGCTACAGCTAATGTCCTTAGTAAGCCTCTCCCTTTTAGTATAAAGTCGCTTAAACTTCGCCTTCCTAGCGTTATAAAAAGGGATTACCTAGACATTTTTAAGGGTACCTTTAATCCAGTAAACCTCGCCCATCTTTAAGTCTATACCGCTTAAATTAAGATCGCTAATAAGATATAGATTAAGAATGGTACTCTAGTTATAAGGAAGGTAAAGGTAGATAGGAAGCTATTTGTAGATAAAGGCGTTTAGTTTAAAGGTTTTACTAACTATATAGTTATCACTAGCACCCTCTATACATGCCCGCTAGATCTTATTACTAGCATACTTTTCTAGATAAACATAATTTATACCTTATTAACCTAGTATATCTAGGTAGGTTATATACTCAACTTAGCACTTAACTATTATACCTTTATAATAACCAATGGCCAACTAGAGCCCGCTAATTGGCAAATGCTAGCCTAGTATATAGCGCCATACCTTATAATATCTAGTGCTATTAGCTTTGCCGCCTTAAAGAGACCTAGGTTAGATACCTCCTATACCTCTAATACCTACTATAGGTTTAATAGCAGAGGCTACAATAATACAGCTTGCAAATACCCGCATAAGTACTTAAAGTATAGTAAAGATTATACTGTATTATCTAAAGCTTGCGCCTAGAAATAGCAAGGCGAACCTTACAAAGTAGGGTCTAGCCTAATAATAACACCAACTTTAATTACACGCCTAAGACCTAGGCCTAATACGTTACTATTATTCTCTACCTTTATAGAGGCAAAGGCTCTCTACTACTCTTTATCGCCCCTAAGGATCTTAGCGTAGCACTCCCTTCTATCTAACTACCTGGGCAATCTACCAGCTACCTTAGTAGGCATCCTAACCTATAGCTGCGAGATAGGAGCTAAGTCTATCTCTACTTTAAGATCTTATAGGAACCACAACTCCTCTTAGGATAACGCCAACCTTATCTCTAAGAAGATAATATTAAACCTTAAAAAAGGATATATTAGAATCGCGATAGGGCCTATTATAGTCTTACCTCTTAGCCTAGTGCCAAAATCGGATAGAGAATACCGCCGAATTCATAATCTCTCCTTTCTACTAGCATCTTTAGTTAATAACACAATCCTAGAAGAATATAGAGCACTAGTATACACTATAGTTACCGCTATTTAAGCCTATGTTATTTCTATAGGTTATGGATATCTACTACTTAAAAGAGATATTAAAAACGCGTTCTGTATAGTCCCCCTATCTTATAGGGCAAGAATATTAATAGGCTTCTCCTAGAAAGGTGTCACCTACTAAAAATACTGCCTATCCTTCAGTCTTTAAACTGCGCCGCTTATATTCAACTTCTTCGCAGAAGGCCTGCACTAGATACTCTATTTATAACTACCTTGCGAGGTAAAACACTACCTAAATAACTTTATTTTTATCCTTACCAACCCAAACGACTTAGCGGCTGTCACCTAGACTTATATCTCTATTACTAACTCCCTAGGTATCCCTTAAAATGGCTCTAAAGACATAGCAGGAACTATTATTAAAGTTCTAGAATATACTATTAACACCATATAAATATAAACGCGATTATTACCACAGAAACAATTACGTGCTATTAAGAAAGTCACTACCGCACTCTAATACGGCTTATTATCGTTCCTTTAAGCCTAGTAGCTTACGGGCTACCTTGCATAGTGCGCCCATATAATTAGACTTAGTTAATCTTACTCTAGATCCCTCTAGATCTTTATTACTGCTTAGCTAAAGACTCTAGTAAATAAGCATAAACCTAGGCAATTTAGCACTAAGTTGCGAAGTAACTTATATGTCTAGCTTAACCTACTTACTACGAGTAATGGGGTATTATTCTTTAATAACGTTAAGTATACCTATATTTATCTCTTTACTAACGCCTCTACCCAGTTTAGGTTTAGTGGCTTTTACTTTTTTTAAGGAACTTAAATATAAGGATAACTAGCAGTAGTATATAGCCAACCTCCCTTAATCTTAGGCGTTTAATATATTGCCTAAGCCTAGTTAATAAGTAGACTATATTAATCTAAAAGAGATGCATGCTATTACTTACGTATTTAATCTATAGTCTACTAACTAGCAGTATAGCGCGCTATCTATTTACACTAATAGCATAGTGGTTTACTAGGGCATTAAGAAAACCGTTATCCGTAATATAGCAAATAAATTACTCCGTAAGATCATGCTGGCTGCTATAGCTTACGATATTATAATATCCGCGAAGTAGATCCCAGGTGATTTGAATAGCTTGGCTAATACACTATCTTAATTTTAGGCCGCGGCTATCTATTAATTCTGCCCATACTAGGCCCTTAATTTATTACTACCAAAGCTAATAAGTTTTTAATAGGTGCCGTAAACCCAACGGACTACTTATAACCGCCTATAAACTTTAAAGATAATATTAACGCGCCATCTAACCTCTACGCGCTCCTTCTCTAAAACAGCCTTACGCTAGCAACCCATAGGAACTATTCCTTAGCAGTTAACAGCTAGGAGTTATACTGCGCACTTAAAGGAGTCTCCCTTTACCCGGCTAAGCCGCGTAAACTAGGCGAATGGATTACCCGCCGCGCGTTTGGTACCTCCCAGCTATAGATAGGCAGGCTTAAGGCCGAAACCTTATAAGCCTACGTCTCCGCAATTCGCTTGCGCCACGTAGATTATAGCATCTTAATTATAGCATTTAAGGATTCTATAGTACACCAATTACTCGCCGGAGTAGCCGCTATCTCTCCCTTAGTAAAAAAGGATAAGTAACCCATTACTAGGGATATTCTAGCCCAGGTAGTGATATACGGCCCATTGCTACCAGATGTCAACACTAATGCTGTATTTACCCTTACATTTACTAGATTTCTATAGATGGGCGAGATTACGTATACTACGGCGGAGCTTAAGAACTAAACGACCTTCCTAGCGAAAAAGGCTACTTAATATAATATTACCTTTACGCCTAGTGGGATAATATTCCGCCTTAAATAGAGCAAAGCCGACAAGTAATACTAGGGCGTTAACGTCGCTATTACGGCGGTAGGCGGCCTATTATACCCAGTCGCTGCTATAACAAAGCTGTTCAATAGGGACCCTTAACCCCTTAACTCTCCCTTATTTAGTCTTAATGGTAAACCCTTTACCTCTCTTAGGGTTCGCAAGATCCTTTTCTCCTATCTAGTAGCTGCTGGAATTAACCTAAGTAGTTACTTAAACCACTCCTTCCACTGGGGCGCTGCCTAGTTCGCTAAAGATTTAGGGTGTTTATATTAGCAAATTTAGCAGCTAGGTCGGTGGTTATTAGAAGCCTTTCGCCTATATATTAGGACTAAGACTACTAACCTCCGTCGCCTTAACTCTCACTTTTAGTGTAATATACCGCTCTTAGCGTAAGAATTACTACGTAGTAGGTTAAGATATTAAGAGGGCCGCTAAGGCGCTAGTAGTAAGCGAGCTAATAGCGATTTTCTATGCCGGGCATAGAAAATCCTAATTAGTTGGCTTATAACTTAGGGTTAGCAGAATATAGCAGAATATAATAATATAGCAGAACTTGGCAGAATGCGATAATATGGTAGAATTTGGCAGAATGCGACAAGGTGGTAGAATTTGGCAGAATGCGATAAGGTGGTAGAATTTGGCAGAATATGGCAGAATGCGGTAATGTCTTATTGGGCGTAGGAGCTTCGCTTAGGGACATCTGGCCGCTTTAGGGCAAATCCTTAGCAGATTTAAGTGCTAGGAACTAGCAAAACTACTAAGAACTAGCCCTAGAGCGACCTTATAGCCCTACGCCTCCCAATTATA
>Ga0307515_10001489_pt1 | contig 52635 bp, 47 predicted proteins | sample 17_EM_MG_FD_194513 | JGI IMG/M metagenome (GOLD analysis project Ga0307515, IMG submission 194513) | Populus trichocarpa ectomycorrhiza microbial communities from riparian zone in the Pacific Northwest, United States - 17_EM | ecosystem: Host-associated > Plants > Roots > Unclassified | place...
GAAGAAGTCAGGGTGGTAGTGGAGAAGGCATGAAAACCAGCATAAAGTGTGAGGACTGCAATGAGGCTTTATGTTTCACACCCAAATGAAATTGTTTTCATGAATTTCACCATATGTAGAGTATTTCCATTCATTCTGGGGGCATTTGGCTGGATTCTGGTTGTGTGATGTGGATTTTAAAAGCTGGCCCATCTTTGGGCCCAAACCCGGTTACCGGTAGAGGGATGGAGTTGTGGCTGTCAATTGTGTGTACAAATACACATGACCGATTGGTGAATATGGCGCAGAACAACGATCTGGGCATTGTCTGTGATGAATATGAGTGGTATCTCTTGCCGTGACTGAATCATGTGCCCAATTGCCTTTTCGAGATTCAGACAACTCCACCTCCACGACATTGAGCTCTTATATCAGGCCTTGAACCAATCCTAGTTGTACCAATGCCTGGAGTAGCAGAGATCCTCAAGTGTGCCATCCATCAGGTTACATATCGGACAGATTTCAAGCTTGTGAACATTCATGTTGTGAATGCTACTAATATCACGAATCAGAATCTGACTACTACCAATAACGAAATCGAAATCTGATGCAATAAACACACTGCTTCATATGAATCCTCATCACCTATAGTGAAATCATCAAGCAATGGCCAACTCTAACACTATTTATGGAGTCTTGGGATTTTAGATTTCTCACAAAGCAGCAAGATGAGAAGCAGTGTAGGCTGGTGAATTTTGATGAAAGCAAGAATTGAATTTAAACTTCAAGTGAAATCTGCAACAGGATTCCATTAACTCTTCGATAGCTGTTACCGGATGATGGTGCTGTGTGTAGCTGCTCCAGATGATCCCTAGGATAATCCAGTGATGGATTTGTATAGCGTAGAGGCACCCACTTGGGCGGTGAAATGTTTGATGCATTTGATCCAGACTGGAGATACAGAAGCTCAACAGGATGTGGTTCGCCAGACGACACAGAGAGCGAAGACTGCGATGATCAGGACATGGTTGGAATCGAACATAGTGAAAAGAAAATCTCTTGATTAGATACTGAAGGAGTATGCACACCTTGTTAATATTGAGTGGTATGAGAAAAAGCAAGCAAAACTGAAGACCATTGTGGAGTGATACACTTTATAGGAAGCTTCAGGAGTATGGAGGGTTAATTGAGAATGGCTGGCAGGTTGTTGATTAGTGTTAGAAGACACCAAGAAACGCAACCTAATGACAAGACAGTTGTACCAGCAATGGTGACTTGATACTTGAATGGATTCTCCAACTTTCCAAAGGCTGAAAGAGACATTTATGCCAATGCTTGCAAAAGAAGTTGCAGAGTATGCCGAACCAGACCAAGATGATACATAAAGCGAAAAGCTCAATCATGACCAAGAGACATACAAAAATGCTGACCCCTGTGCACCTCCTCCACAGAATGTGGTGGCTATGATATCTGTGCAAGCGATCCCCACCAAGACTCTGGAGTGGTGCAAATGAGAGTGTTGCACATAATAATAAGTTGACCAAACATCATGCTGTCTAGAATATACCAGAGTCTGTAGTCTTGTGATGCCCTTATGCAGCTGCTGACAGAGAATGGAGACTCATCATGGTCAGCTGAATAAGCATGTTAGATAATTATGATGGTGTAATTATGATACACCTGTTTACACATTTGACCAACCTAATTATCTCAACAGTATCAAATTGTCAAATAGTTCTTTGTAAGATTTAATCGACTATTTACAGACAGTATATCTCTCTGTCAATTTGAATTGGATTAAAGTATTGATGCAGGACTTTTTGTTTCCTTAATTGGGGTTGATTAAAGTGGAATGTTATGGGAATCAATTATTATTATTAATGACAACTATGAGATGAACAGAATTTATAAGCACATATTTGGCAATGTTGCAGGTGTACCAGTAAAATGGTTGCAAGTGGTTGTTACGATTTTTTGGCAAATCTGCCAAGTCTGTGGCTGCAATTTCAAAATCCAGTGTTGCCTCATCTCAAGATAATTCACCACCATTATCATCAGAGGTTCAAATCAGCATAGGGGTTCAAATCATTCATCAATGGCAAATTTGAGGTGCATGGGAATCCCAAAGGTGGTTATGAAATTCAATATCACAAGTCTAAAAACAGTATGTGTCAACTACTATTTGGAGCAGCTGTGATTCTGCATATATCCTGAGTCGCATCCCTTGTGATATCAAATCGAACACTGGATACTGTCGCATCCCATTTTGCAATAAAGTCAGTCTGGGCAGTATTGAGTACCTTACCATTCTTTCACTCCACTTGTATCTCTCCTTTGTGCATCCAAATCCTCTACCTCTCTCCCCTCCACTAACTGCAGTATGGTTGTTATGGTATTCTGCAGAAGTAGTCCAGATAACTGCATGAAAGGCAGGTTATGCTTCTGAGATTTCCTTATCAACAGCTAACACAGCTGCAGCATCCCAACAAATCAGGATATCATGGAAAGTCTTGTTTTCTTCTTGTGGACATGCCTCATGTGGTGGTTCATAAGTCTGCTCTATCAGTAACATACACTGTTTGAACCTGTGCAATGCTACTGTCAGTCACATGTTACCCAATATAGCATGTTCTGCAGATATCTAATGGTACAATACATCCACAATGTGCCGTAACCTCAAATGCTCAAACATGTACCCACAATTGCTTCTCTGGAAAGCGTCATATGCAGCGGCACTCCTTTTCATTCCAGATCTCAGTGCTTCATTTGGCCAGCACCAATGGTTAGTGAATATTACAACTAAGTTGAAGTTGCAAGTTCTTCAGGTGCATCTGGTTTAAGGTGTGTTTGGTTCAATTCAAGGTGCATTGGCATATAGCGACCTCCAATTCTTACATGTGTAGCATGGTTCGAAGAAGTGCTAACAATCGCTATTGAGTGTTATGAATCCATCTATTCCAGTGCACCTGACATTTCCTAAATCACAACCCTGGACTTGCAATCCTCGATCTAAGTAAGAATCATAGAAAGTATCGCTTCTGAATACAGAACGACACACTTCAAATTACATCCCCCTTGTCTGGTTGCAATTTCCCACACCATTCTTCCCTGCATTTTATTGCACGTAATCTAATATTTCATCAACATGGAACCGATGCCCTGTCAGGGGAGGAATCAATAGTTACATAAGCATCATGAAGCATGCCATCAGAGGGCACTTGTGCTCCCATCTATGAAAACAACCAATCTTCATTGTGTATCAAATGTTTGATATCCAGCCCTCTACCTTTGTACATTGAATGGCAGATGACTAATGTCTATGATTTGATCAATTAAGCGGAATGATGATACCAATCAGGAGATCAACGATCACATACGTCAGGATACCACACGTTCGCCCACTTCAAGTAACATATACCAAGACAGGTTGGATCACTAACAGCAGGTTCAAGATGCAGGCCAGATATGCCAAGCCTAGTGATTATGGACTGCAAGAGTTCTACCGCAAATAAAATTGAGCCATGCCAATACTGTCAGTCCACTCCATCCATTTCCAAATTCCCGAAATCGTGCCGGGGCAATGGCACCACCATTACGCAAGCGCCGCCAGCCAACCCTTCTCAATACATTATACATGTCTGACCATGCACCATCCGCCCAGGTGCTCCCGCTATCCAAGTCTACTGGAGAGAAGAATTTTCCATCACCTAAGGACAGTGGAGTTCAGAACATTTCCTATCACCAAAAGGCTACTCTTGAGGTAGCTACAATGTTCATAGCAGTATTCATATCCACAAAGACTCTTTCACCAATATTATCGAATGGAAAGTACTTGACAGTTTAAAAGGCGTAGAAGTTAGCCATTGGTAGTCAGAATTGTCAGTGGGCATTAGCAGGCACTCCTGTTGGTGCACAATCTGGGTGTCCATTGCCTCGGAATCTATCTCTCACAATACATCTGGAATGATGACTTGCTGTATGTCTTCAATTCTGTATCATGTGCCTCTATCATACTCAAGATATTGACTACACAATTAAATATAAATAGTTACAACTGATGTTGAGTACAATTTGAGGACAGTTAGCAGATGGGGCAAGTGGAACTGTTGTGTGTAGTCAACAGTTGGTTTTGCTTTCGGAGACTGAGCATCAGATCCCGAATCAGGATCACCTGTATTACAATGCTTATCTCCCAAAGATTCAGGATGATAAGAAGTCATGGTTTATGTGAATGGATATTCTGGATTGAATTTATCATCAGTTCTTCTTCACTGCTAATAGTGTGGTACCAGTCTATTACATCCTGCATCTTTCAGCCGGTCACCATGCAGACCTTAGTGCTTGAGGCCACAGGTTTTGCTGTATGCTGTCTGAGTAAGCTTGTTGAACGAGAGCTACAGTTATGTTTTCTGCCGAAGAATATTAAGGTACATTTTGCCCATCTTCCATGGTAAATTTTACACCGGAAGCCACAGCACTCATGAATGACACATTAATGGGCCACTTCATACCCCTTACACCCCCTTTGGCACAACTCTGCTAGGATAGGTGCTCCTCAATTCCTATTGGCACTCTGTTGCCTAGCTCTCCTCTATTCCATTCCACACACAATTCCTGCTATTTCAGCGCTCATCTGCTAGGACAGGCATTCCTTAATCTCTATTACTTCTCCTCTGCCTGGATTGGCCCTCCTGTATTTCACTCTGCACCTCATACGCCCCTTTCAGTGCTTCTCTGCTGCGATGGTTAATTCTCAATCCCCACCGGTCCTCCTTCCTTTGAATTGACGCTGCAAGATATTATTCTATGCTTCATCTCCCCCCCCCATTTTTCTGCTCCTCCACTGGGATGAGAGCTTGTCAATCCCCACCAGTGTTTTTCAGATTGGATTGTCACTCCTAGATATCAATTTGCACTGTGTTCCTACCCATTGCTAGCACTCCTCCGCTCAGATAGGCACTGCTCTACCCACTTCTGCGTTCCTCTACCTGGATTGGCAGCTGACCATCTCCAGCACTCCTCCACTGGGATGGGGACTCCTCAACCCGCTTTGGTGTTCATCTGCCTGCATATGAGGTTACCATTTCCTTCTTTCCACCATGCCCCATGTTTGGCCCTTGCTCAGTGGTATTGGCACTCCTCCGGTTGGATCGGCAATCCTTAATCATCTTTTATTTCTCTTGGCCTAGATTGGTGCTCATCTGTTACATGTGGTCCTCCTTCATCACCTTCTCTTTACTCCTTCATTCCACAAAAGCACTCCCTGTCTTGTGCTGCTCCATTCCTGGTACCTCCTTCCCTTTCTCATTTCAATATATCATATTGCCATTCAATCCCCACTTTGATTCACAGCCAGCGAACCACCCATTACACCATTGTTAGATAGCACAAATTGAGCCCGACAACATCGGAATTCATTTTCCCCCCCTTGACAGGAATCACTTATCGCCGAAGTAAAGGAGCATTTGCCGCGTTTTTCCGGCATTGATCAAGCGTGCATTGCGGCTTTTTAATGCCCCGATGAGGTGAGAGATGTAGTGGATGACATTGACACCAAATTGATTTAATATCATTTGATTGCATAGTCGGGACATAGTTTTGCTGTACCTGCTAATATGTATAAATCTTGGGCCGTTTGCTTTCGTTCCTTAATATAGCAATTCACAAAATATACTGTGGAAGAAGATATTATTAGCTGGTATAAGTATGATTTAGAAGTGATAATGAACAATAATCTGTAAATCATATTCGCTATCGAGGGTAATCCATTGGTTGTGTATATTGGGAGTATTCCAGATATCACCTGCCATCGTCCACATCAACACCAATTTGAATCGTGACATCTCTCAGAGTTCGTTGGGGATCCCCATATTGGTTTGGTAACATTCCTAGATGCACCCAATGTTCTCTCCAGTGCTCTGCCACATTCCCAAACCTATCACCATCATTTCTATATTGCTTGTGAATGAGTTATTAGAGATTCAAGTTACTCTGAACATTGACCAGAATGCCCTCCTACGGTCAGATTCTCTCCAAACATCGAGGCTTCTAACTTTACACTCCACTTCTTCTCACATAGTCCTGGCAGCTCCCAGTGACTGAAATTCATTGTGCTGATGTGAATGTCAGTCAATGGAAGCTGGGATTTTACTGTTTGCTAGATCCACCAGATAGCTTTGAGATTGTGCCAATTGGTCGTCGAACTTACCAGTATGTATATCGGCATTTTGGATGAATTTGTTCAACTCTTGTGGTGGTGGCCACAGCCAGAGAGATTTGCACCTAAAGTGGGGGATAAGTGAACAACTCCATCCAAGCTAATTGTTCGAAAGTTGCATGTGACCAAGGCAAGCAAATCACGCAGCATGCCAGCCTTGCCTCCATTGTGGCACACAGATCTTTACCCAATATCCTATCACTTACTCTGCCACATCTTCTTATTCACTCTCTTGTGCAACTGTACCACTAATACCATAGATCTTCAGTCGAGTAAAATTGTACATGTCTTTACAAAACAAAATACTCAAAACACTACCTGCAGAATAACCACCCACAAATGGACCACCTGCAGATTGATCCACTCCACATTGCCCTCCTCCGGATTATTCACTATCAGATCTACTATCTTTCAATTAGCTGCCACCAAGTACACCTTCACCTTTACTTGATAATCTCCTTCAAGTTCATCTCATGGTATATTTGTTTAATATTCAACAGTGTAGCACAATGTTCACTTGGTCTTTGAAATCAAGTTTCAGTGATTACAGCCTACAACTTTAGGAGCAGATCCACTCAATCCCAGCTTCCAAAAGTATATCCATCTTTGATTAATTATGGCCTGTAAGTTCACACCATTATGGCATAAAAGTAGATCTCCAAAGTGGCTCACATACTGCCTTGAACTGTATCTGTACGGTTACTTCACTGTGGCCTCCAAGTGTATCAGTCAGTCCAGTTGATTACCATCTTCATGTGTGTACAGTTACATTTGGCATCTCAATTGCTACATTCACTCACGTGTAATCTTCAGATTCGGTTCTAATTGACCACCAGTTCTGGCTGCATCCAGATCAGCTATATGTAAATATCAAGATAGATTCAGTTAGAGATGTCATACGATATCAAGATGTCGCAAATCTTGTTGTGAGTGTGGTATACAAATATCTAACAATGATGATTATATAAGATAAAATGATCTGTAGTTATAGAACGTGACACTCTAAGAACCACTTCAGTAAGAATAGAGTACCAAGTTTAAAGCCTTCTATTGACCTACACAACAGTCTCAACTACGCTAAAATATACTTATTCCAAATGTTCACTTTCATAGAATCTTGTATGCACAATTACTACTCTAGTTGCTTACAGCATCATTCAAGAATGATGTCAAAACAGAGTACTCTGCTTAGCTTCGAGGGGGTCTGATAGTATCTGGAAATAGTGAAAAGTTCCGGTATGGTTAATCACAATATCAAGAAGGTTGGCATAGAGCTTCATCACCAGATTATGTTGGACTGATACATAAACATTGAAATTATTGTCAAGATGAACCTGTGGAAGGTATATGTAATCAGTTTAAAAATACAATGGATAAATAGTGGAGCCTACTGTATTATATTAAAGATCTTATCACAATAGGTAGAATATAATAAATTTCAAGATTTATTTTTCAAAAATTTTCTGTAATCTTCCAATTGTATATAATCTATATACAAACCATTCAGATCTATATATATATCTTCAGTTGATATGCAGGATTAAAACCAAGATGTAGAGATATGAATTGAAGGATATTGATTTCAGCTATAGAGGGAGAGTATTGATTCAATATTACTTAAGGTGATTGGGTACTCGAAGAAAGCTTCAACAGAATAGATATTGAGAGAACTGAGCAAGCATACTTCAATAGTGGGTATTGAAACCAGCTATGGATGGTAATAAAGAACAGTTGAAGGTATTGCAATATTTGGCTGTAAGAGCCAATTGAAGATAATTGAAAATGTGTATTAGTAAATATTGTTGTGCAGAAGGTACTTGAATATTCAAACAATTCAGATATTAATCACCATGTGTAACAAACAAAAATGAGATGACAGAATATTCTGACATATAGTTGGAATATGAGTATACCACTAAGCATGGCTCATACTAGTCTGAAGTTTAATGTGAAATACTCAGTTGTGATACCAGGATGAAAGTGGATGGAATGTATATTTGTTGTGTATTTGAGGATCAATTCAGTAAAGATTAAGTCAGATGAATCTAAGTTTGCTTTACAGATATTGGTGATATACTTAATACAATCTGGGAAGCATGACAGCAAGCAGCTTAAAAGAATTGTTGAATATGGAAGAATATGCAAAATACAACATACAATCTGTTGGATTGAATTAAGATAGTTATTTCTATACATAAAATAGTCTATTTTTGACACATTGCAGATCAAATATTCTATTTTACTTATCTTCTCAAATTGTCTTAACTGGCGCTTTTTATCTGATTTACTTTCTAAGTAGGATCCTGGAGCTTACATTGCAGACATGGAGGGTGTTATGTAATTTATTGAAGTATAAAATATAGTTAAAATATTAGGGATATTCCCCTGGCAAGTGAAAATAGTACCACTGGATTTCACAGTGACTATCTAGTAACTATATGAACTTGTTACTCTGTACATAACACATATTAGGGAGATTACTAGTTGGCCAGTCAGACAATCATTTATGGAAATATCTCTGAATAGTATGTGGATTGAGTAGTGGAATATATTTGGCATGATAGCAGATTCAAATATAAAGATGGTATTAATTTGCCATTACCAAAATGTTTACTTAAAAAACATTAGCAGTATAGATAATTGTCAACCACACCAAGTACACCAAATTGGGGGAACAATACTGATTCAAGTTGCAAATATACAAAACAATCTGCACAGCAAATGTTATACAATATGTGAGAAACTGCTACTCAGAAAGTTATCCTATGCAGCAGATCTGAATATATCTTGAAGATCCACATTCTTTGGACAGTTGAATGTTTAGTGTTCAATGGTTTTAGCAAATGATAATGTCGATTGATATTAAAAGATTTGAAGCAAACCTAGCTATTGAGTTGAGATAGTATCCATTGCAACTTCATAATCTATCATGGTATAGAGCAGTTGGTCGCAGATATGGCTTTGAAGCTATTCCTGATGATTCTAATTTATAATTAGATATTGCAATGAGTGTAATAACATATACGTATGCCACATGCTGGGGGATATTTGAACTACTGAACATATGAAATATGAGTCAACAAAGTTGCAGTTATGATCTGCAATTTGTGGTTTACATAATCCTTTGGAAAGGTTGCTCCAGATTGACCTTCAATCGTACTTGACTCCAGAGCCTGAATTGAAGTTGTTTCCATATCTGTAAAAGTCATATCTACAACTGGTTAGACAGAGTAAAAGCTGCACAGTTGAATGGTATAATGTAGTGACAATATATAATGTTTTCAAGGATATATAATATTCTGAAGCCTGAAGTATACCATTCCAAAATGCAATTGAACAATTCTTAAGAGTACTTGCACCAACACTAACTAATACTCATTCTATCAATGCAAAATACACCTACATAGAATCATCTCTGTATGACTTGCAAATTGATTAGTTGAATGTTAAACATACAGTGCGCAACCAAGATTGGAAATGAATCTTTCTGGAAAATTCACTTTAAAAACATAAGTTCTTGATTATATATCTTTTGGGAGTATCTTTCAGGTACAGATTGCAGGAAATATACTGTACATTAAATTTAGAGGTAAATGGGATATATTCTATAAAGGGATATGCAGGTTTCAACAATATTCCATAGCTCTGTAATACTGACATTGACAATATTGAATTCAAACTGAGTATAGATGAGTTAGTAATTTAGCGTGGTCATCTTGACTAGTATTTTCTCACTGTGGAATGTGTTTAACAATATTCTTTTCAATATTGCTGCATTATGGTTTTCACTTGAATACTACAGATTTGTAATTATTTCTTTCACTATATCCATTAGATTAGTGAGTGATCAGATGACCGCAATGTCAATTCTTTACAGCTCACTTTATAGTAAGCTCTATAATACCCGTTATAAACTCTTCTGTACTACTGTTTGATAATCCTACACACTACCCTCAAGCTGCAATATTCTGTTCCTAAATAATAAAGTTTCTTAATCAGACTACCTGATAATACTGTCAATGTGATATACCAATTATAACAATACTTAGTTGTAAAGCAATTGAGAACTTCTGTAATCCATCAGGCAAAACAAGTATTTATTTCATAACTGTAGCAATTACTCTGTGCCCAGATACTTAGAAATTGTAGATTGGTTTCACAAATAGTTTGTATATATATACCATCACCATTACAGTGTTATAAATATATACATTGTCAATATAACTACATCATCATGTGACTCACAATTGCATTACATTGACTTACTAACTACTGGATCAATTGAAAAGTAATAGTATATGAACAATGGCAATAAGAAATAGTGAACAACATTGAGAGGCTGTAAAGACCTGATGCAAATTGTTGAATTTTACTATTCAGATAAGAATGTATAAAAGATTAGGTATATTTCTAAGCTACCATAATGTGATATTAAGTTGAATACCGCTGTTATTGCTGTTAATGTATATTCTACTTCTACCATGGCTGCTAATTCTGCAGCAACTATTACCAAAGCCACCAAAAGTACCAGTGTTACATGTATATAATCTGTAAGTCATCTCCACATATTGAAGAGGTATTCATGATGCCGGTGTAACACTTGTACTCAGACAATTAGAGAAGCTATGAGTAACATTGAGTAGATTATTGGATGAATATTAAGATATTACTACTTTAATAAAATCTTGTAGTTATCTGGAAGTGGAATATATTTATTCTGAATGCTGGTCCATTATTGGCGGAATTGTATTTCAATCTTGCCATTTTGAATCTTTTTTACTTGATTCTGTAATAAAGTTGACAGCAAGTCAAACTTCAAACATTACAAAATACACATACACTAACAATGATTTCATTGTGCAGCGAACGAATCAAACTGCTGACCCACATTGGATACCAATTCGTGTAATGAACAACAAGGGCTTTCTGCATCGAATATTTCTGCAGTTATTCACATATTGTGAAGCAATTATAGGAGCCTGTCCAATCAATCTCAAATATAGTTGTTCAATTGGTTTGAATTTCTTCAGATTGTGTTATCTCACCTCGAACAGAAAGTTTCTTTTTGAAGCTCAAAAATGTCTGAGACTCCCGACTGGTACTTGCAAATTTACTGCTAGGTGTCAAATATCCCAATAAAAAAAAACGACTCAAACTAATTTTCATCATGAATTGTCAAGTGCAGGTTAACCAGGTGTTGTTGAGTATATATTCCACCTGTTTGGTAGACTCTGTAGCTGATATCATTCAGAAGCTATGGGGTGTATTACTATTTTATAATCAACTGTATACTATTATAAAGTATATAGAGCAGTTTTTACCTAAGATTAATTTCTTGTTAATAACTAATATCATATTAGAAAAAATTAAGCAATACTACCATAGTTTGATCATATCTAGGTGACCTATTATTCTGCATAATAGAGAGATATTTCTAAATTTCTGGTGTTTATGATGGGGGTATCAGTATACTATCAACAGCAGATATTGAAAAACAGTTATTCATAGTATATAACAAAGAAATTGACTTCACAGTTAGCCAAATTAGCATCTTTAAGTTAGAAAGTAATTGTAAACAACATTTAGTATATAAGATGTAATGTATAATACTATCTATAATATTATCTACTAACTTGAATGTCTTTCTCATAGAGCTGTCAAAGCTCCAATCTACTCTATCCAAACTTTCATGGTAATATACTGCAATTTTAAATAAGTCTCAGATATTATCATTATTACAATACCAAAAAATATGTTTCTCAATATGGAATACTGCAGAGACAATAGTGTCATATTCTTTGGAAGATAGTTAAAAATACCTCACTTGTCTGACTAAAGCTTAGTGCTGCACCACAGCATGACTCTAGAGGTGTAATGTAGTATATTCATGATGTTGAGGATTAATTCAATTCAGACTGGCTGCAAATTATCTACCACTAAAATTGCAAAATCTCTAGTATTCTCATTCTTATATCAGTTTATAGAATGAATACATCACAATTGTATGAATAGTGAACCAGAAGAGTACTCCACTATATCTCATACAATGGCATTTAACTAATACATGTATTCCAATTGTCCAGTGTGTCTGATAGAAAATTACCCAACATAAGAAAGTGACAATGGATTATATGGAAGAGGTATTATAATACTATACATTCATTTCTGGTATTTGTGTTATAATTGTTATAGTTGGTATAGATTTTCACACTCAAATATATTGTTTTGTACTTGACATTTTACTGTTTTCCTCAATCCCAAAGTCTATGTTCTTGTCCAGTCAGTGAATTGGTAACAACTGGTTACAAAAGATCCTAATATTTTGCAGATATGTTAATTAGAAAAAACTTATTAATTAATACTATCCAAATGAAAACAAAATAACAGGTAGCTAACAGTGTAGTTTGTAGTTTAGGTATTGAGTATCAGAATGTACTTTTGTCTTACTCAATATTGGTAATATATCTTCTGCCAATCTTTTACAACTTTGTTAAACTAGTTTCAAAAACCAATCCATATAATTTTAGCCAGCTGTTGCATATATCTAAAATACTAATACCTCTCATGCTGATTATACACTTTCATTCAGAGATTGATTATATGTCTGATATATTTACATGGATATTTGTATAGTTGTTAATTGAAAATAGTACACTGATAATTGTTATTATAAATTTGGATATATGCTAATAAAATATTACAAATTCCATTGGCAATATGCAAACACCCTATCCAGAGAATATCTGAATACAGAATAAACACAAAATCATATTCTGTACAGTAGGGCTAATATTGCATCATCTCTACAATCCAATTCAACTATTCATCTACTTTCCCAAGTGCCTTAAGTGTGCTTACAAAACATTGACTAGAGAATTTACAAGGACTACAGTGTATTGAAACTGTTGAAGCATTCACTATTGAGAACAGATTCTTAGTTATGATGCTATATACCCTTTGTCATAATTCATTTTGAATCAATCTAGTAGTGTGACTGCCAATGGCTTGATAGTTGAATAATCCTGTGAAATACATTGTGATCACTTTATGATTTTGGTAAACAAATAAATGTAGCCTGTATATCTCTAATGTTGCCATCAGCTACCTGTTAGTGATTATTAATTGTTCCAATCTCGTCTGAAGGACGTAACCACCTAGAACTATTCAATAGTTTCTGGAGTATGGGCCAATTTGAGCTCCATTATACTGCCAATAGAAAGTGCTACAAATATCTCAGCTATATCATATCAATATAGATGTCAAGTGGCTAAGTAATATATGGTAGTCAAAAATATGCACAATATGATGTACTATTATGCAACTAGTCCCTTTGCATTGGGAACTTATACTTTACTGTTTCCGCATCTTGTACATCTTGTTCATGGGTATTTCATTCACAGTCATTGCCAGGCTTGATGCTTCAAATACTTCAGTGGATATATTAACTGCCCAAATGGCATTATCACTTGCTGGCATGTGGTGGGGAGATAGATACCAAGTTTATTTTGTTGAACCCTCAACTGCACAATGTTCAAATCAATATAGCTAACTGCCAAATCTTAGGTTTCCATATTTGAAGTTGTTTCCAGCTGGAAATAAATAACTGGTAACATGTTCACAGCTTTATTATCTTATTAATTCTGATTTCATTTATGACAATTCAATATGTGTAAAAATGAAATTTAAAATACTGCTCTTTATATGGGGTTACTTACTGTATAGCAGATATAATTTTGGTAATATAATAAGTCAGTACTGTGAAACAATTTGTACAATATCATCAAGATTTGAGGGTACCATTGTCACATAAAGATTCAATTTATCCACATTGGGATTCAGTATACATTTTTGATACATGTTGTAACATTAATTTTCTCCATACCCTTTTTCATAATAATATCCTATTACTTCTCTCATGCATTCTTTCTATCTCTTATATGCATGAAAGTGACAAGTTTATATACACACTTAAAGATTCAAATTTATATCTCATTGCTGACAGCCCTCAGTTGGAATAGTTTGAAGTCTTTTTTTTTACCAAAAAGAATGTTTGATTCCTTTTCAGTCATCCACATACACCTCTATTTCAATCTGATCAAGAATATATTATTATCTGCTACATGAAAATTTCCCATTTATATAGCAAAAAGTTTTGGTGTTACCGTAATAGAAATTTGTTATGGCCATGAGAGTGGAACTATGATATGTTGTTGATAGTATTGCTGTGTGATGGTATATTATGGCCTTAATGCTGTGAGTGATGAGATTTTGTTGTAGGTTCACTTATATGTTTACTGTATGCAAGATATTATGGCATCTCCTGTGTGAGTACCGCAACATAAGTGAAAAATGTATACTACCGATTCGGATAACGACAAGTCAGTGTTCACATACCATAACGACAAGTAACAATCACATGTAATACCAGAGCAATCATATCATTAATCGAGATATATGCTACTGTTTTGGTGTAGAATTCATATAGCTATATATACACACAGCTTGACTCTTCCAGCAGTCCAGCAATATCTCTTGGCACTCCAGCAAAGTGACCTTGCACATCACCTCCATAGTATACATTCCGATCTCACTGATTATATGCGAAGTCATGTGTGGTGTGAGAGTTAGAGTCACTTGACACATATTCATCAACTATTTGCAATGTGCACTTACTGAAGTGAATGTGGTTGGAATAGTGTATCAGTAGTATGTGACCTTCCTGAGACAATCGATATCTTTCTTATGAGATCAGTACTGCAACAAGTATCTGGTATTCATCACCACTCAACTGTGACAAGTGTGGCTCTGACAGGGTGTCGGACAATCATGGTCGGATAAATGTAGCTCTGACACGTGCGGTTCTGAAATCATCCCTCATAATTCCAGCTATGACAGTGTGCTCCATCATGGTCTCAGACAATTCCGGCTCAGATACATGTGGCCCTGACAGGTACGGCTCTGACAAGTGCAGCTTTGACATGGTTCCAGACATGGTCTTTGGATATCCTGCCTCTGGCTAGTGTGCTCTGATATGATCTGACAATCCCGGCTGTGATAAATCAATTCTGGCTCTGCTAAATGAGGCCCAAACAAGTGTGGCTCTGACAAGTGTGGTTCTGACATGTGCAGCTCTGACATGGTCTCTGACTTGGTCTCTGACAATCCCAGCTCTGATAAACATGGCTCTGATAAGTGCAATCTGACATGATCTGACAATCCCGGCTGCCATAAATATGACTGACAAGTGCCACCATGTCATGGCCTCCGGCTCTGATTGGCTCTGACAAGGTGCGAAAGGGGGCAATGAATTCCAGGAATCCCTGTTGAGATCAACATATACAATCAATCTAGTACATCATGTTTTATGATTCCAAAGATGCTTAGTACGTAAGGAGGTATGGGTTATCTTCACTGCGTTGAACAAGTTGCATGGGTGTAAGAACCAATGAAACCTCAACAATGCGTCATACTATGTGTGGTGCATCTGAAGAAAGTCTCATTCTATTGTTTCCATTCAGGATCCCCGAGGATAGATACTCCAAATCCTCTACGACCAATTGGTTGTGAGGTACCATCTACGATATCACACTGCCAGTTGGATGGGCTTCCCCAGTATTGACTCTATCAGGAAAACGAAAAGTCTATAACAGTTTTGCAGGGGAATATCCTTGTTGACAGTTGAAACCATTGCTTCATGGTGCTCAGTCTCCTTGAATCAAATATTTTCGAATCAATTGCAATGTTCGCACCTGTTTTCCACTCACCTTGCATTTTGAACTAAAAATGCATCTTGATAATTGTAGTGCTGTATCATCACTGTGATGCCATTCACTCAGTATATCTTTCGGATGAGAATGCACAATGTGGCATACCTGGAGGTCTGTAGGTCTAGACTGGTGATCGTACCTGCTTTGAATGTCAAAAAATAGAATGTCAGACCATCAATATACTTTGAAATGCTGATACTCTCTTGAAATGACAGAGCTGCAATTGTGTTGCATTTGCTCATCACCCATTTGATGTGAGGTATGAAGCTAGGTTCACCTACTCCTCCAGAGCGTGCAATATTGTTGCAATAGATTCATGATTGGCGAACCTGTTGGTGAAGGTTATTGGTCCCTTTGAACATTTCGGTAAAAGACCAATAAGTATTAATCTGTGCATCCTTACTGATCATCTCTTCTTCTGAATCATGTTGCCGATACTGAGATATACCTGCCATGCAGTTATTGCGCTGCATAGTGTAGAATGTATAGTTTTGTCACTGCTGAGTATAACAGGGACAACTGTTGATCCATCTGGCAAAGAGTCCTAGGATGTGTTAGCAATGACTAATGAGTTTCAAATATCCAGAGAAATCAGGTCAACACTGGAGCTGACAGTCTTGAGATGCTACGTGCTCTGATATAATGAAACTCCGTCATGCTATCTCCAATACAGTCTCCTACATGCTCTGTCTGACAATCTGAATCTGATGCTCTTTGACACGCTCTCAGACATACTTTCAGACACACTCATTGATACACCTTCTGATACACACTTTGACCTGTTCTTTCTGACATGTTCTCTCTGTTACGTTCTCACTGACACATCCACTCTGACACATTCTCTCTAATATGTTCTCTCTGACACGTTCTCCGCGACACAGTCTCTCTGACATGATCTCTCTGACACGTTCTCTCTGACCCGTTCTCACTGACATGTTCTCACTGACACGTTCTCTCTGACATAATCCCTCTGAAACAATCTCTCTGAAATGATCTCTCTGAAACAGTCTCTCTGAAATGATCTCTCTCAAACAATGTCTCTGAAACAATCTCACTGAAACAGTCTCTCTGAAACAATCTCACTGAAACATTCTCGCTGACACAATCTCTCAGAAGAGAACTCTCGGAAACAATCGCTCGGAGACCATCTCTCGGAGACATTCTTTTGGAATCCATTCCACGGGAACAATATCTCGGAAACCATCTCTTGGAAATGATCTCTGGGAAACAATCTGCTGCAAACCATATCCCGGAAACGATCTCTCTGAAACGATCACTCTCACCCGATCATTCTGAAAGAATCTCTCTGACACGTTCTCTTGGACAAGATCCCTCTGACATGTCCTCTCTGACACGTTCTCTCTGACATGTTCTCTCAGACACGTTCTCTCTGACATGTTCTCTCTGACACGTTCTCTCGGACACATTCTCCCTGACACGGTCTCTCTTATATATTCTCTCAGACATGTTCTCCGTGACATGTTTTCTCTGACACATTCACTCTGACACAATATCTCTGACACATTTTCTCTCACACGCTCTCTCTGACATACACTCTCTGACATGCTCTGTCTGACACTGTAAATCACCCAAATACAACGAAATTCTGACAAGAAACAATCTCCCTGACAATACAAGGAAACTTGCCTGGGTTTTCCACCACCAATCGGCAGCCCACATCTCACTGTTTGTACAGTTGCCACTGGAATTCATTCGTTTGTCCAGTGTGTACGAGAGATGGTCTTTCAACGGGTCATATCCTGGGATATACGGTACCACTGCAATCGGGTTGTGATTCCAGCATGGAGTTTCTTTTCCTGTAGTATTAGCAAAACTAGCCTCACATCTGAATCCAACTCCATCCATATGTTCCATATCCACAATCCACTGATAGACCTGGTCAGGGTATTGGGCATGGGTGTCGGATTCAATAATTCTTTGTTTGAGGATCTCATTGAGTGTACTTTAACCTAGAGAGGTATCCACAATAGAACCACAAAGTCGGCATAGTTGGGGTGTAGCAAACGGAGCAAGAGGGTCCCAGTCATCATCCTCGAAAGACTGAACTTGTACTGTGTCATGGATTGCGGCTCCTGCATTGGGGAATATTTACCTATCAGGTGGCTGGTTTTGTGTATTGTTATTGTCAAATTGGGGAATGCCATTTGCCAGTTTTTAGTCTAGCCCATCTACCACAGAAACATTCAAAGTATTTGGGCGAAGACACACATGTGTTGAATGGCAGTGACAAGTGAGGCAATGGTGTTGGGAAAAGACCCTGCCACCTGAAATGCACATAAAGGACTGCACTGTTGAAGGTGAAAAGTTTGCAATTGAGTGCCCCCAAGAAATCAATTGTGGTGAAGCTCCTATCGTGTATCCCAATGCTGTGTATTCAGCTCACCCTGCACAGACTACGCAGCTTGCCTAGCCTCATGACGTTGGTGTATCACACATTATCCCTAGGCTTGGAGTACACTCTCTTTACCGTTCTTTTGTTTACGTATCTGGAACGATTTGATTTTCTGCATCCAAGCACCACGTTCGGATACCCTAAAGGAGACAGTAATAGTTGATGCTTTGGCCATCCACCAATCAGCATTTCTACACCACACCACCCCTCTCTTCCTTCTGAATCTTGTTGTGTATGTGCTTCCAAAAAACAACTAATATTTTTGTATCTACCTGTTCAACCTCTCTTAACTAACTGGCATTTTCCCTCTTCAAACTCTTCTCACTTTCATCTGCAGTGCTTTCTCAACCAGATGGACTTGCATATTCCCATCTGCATAACAATGTATGTTGGAGTGGTCATCCCATCGAGCATGGGTCAGAGCCCATCTAGTACTGGTTGATATATATCACATACAATCCTCACCTATTAACTCAGATTAATCAATGTTAACTTGACATCCATCATATCCAGTCAGTGACCCTCATATCCAGTCAGCGATCCTCATATCGGCCAAACAACCAGCATTATGGCACCAGCATCATGCTCATGGAGGTGGCCTACTTGTGGTTGAAACTGGACGAATGAAATCTGGCCGTCTGTACTAAGGAGGATAATCAAAGACACTGATGCTGTGAGTAGCCAGTCCGCATTCACTGAAGGCATTGAAGCAGTCCAGGGATGGAAAATTAACTATGATGCATCCACTATCCCTTCTTACACCAAAACGAAATTGTGCACCAAGGTGTGAGGCGTTGCAAAGATGCGTCACCAGGTTAGTTAATCTGACTCTGACATTGAGTCTCTGACATTGACTCGCTGACATGAAGTCTCTGACTTTGAGTATCTGACACTGAGTCTCTGACATTGATTGACATTGACCAGACAAATAGATCGTTACCAACATTTGCTAGATGTTCACTGATAACTCTCGATATCTCCTGGGACTGACACCACACCTTAAGCCAATTGATGATGGTGACTGAATGATGCATAGACTCATTACATGTTCCAAAAGAAGGCATTCAATGGTGGTCCATTCTGGAGTGGTTGGGTGAGTGCGGGAGTATGCGAAGGTGTGTCTATTGTATTGGGTAATGAGACATGTCCCATCAACATACGGTTGATCAATGACTAATTCTGCTAACAACAAAAGAGTCATGTTATATATAGTGTTAGCAACGGTTCCGGACCGTCACATCGGTTCCGGGTCCGGGTCCAACCTGAACCGTTGCCGAATTGGTGGTCCGGGTTGTTAGTACACCCGAACCTTCAATTCGGGTACAGTTAGATGGTAAACTCCCAACCCGTTTGAATTGGGCGGGTTGTCAGCGGGTCGCCCAGCGGGTCCATCCATTGATTCAATTAAGGCTTTTGCTTTTGGAGTATGTGAATAGTATCTTATCAAAATCGGGTTTTCAACATGCAACGATATGTTTTTGCATGCTTTGCAGCATGCAATATCGATTAATTTGGAATCGGTATTTTACCTTTGATACAGTGTATGTTTGTCAATCACGGTCGTCAATAATTCCGTTATGAATGCGGAGAACAGTCCGATGCCTTGATTACCAAATATGCATCAACTAAAACTGTTGCTGCTCAGTTGACACTCATTTTCCGGATGCGGCAGGGAGCATGTCGCTGTTGTTTTTCCCAGTAAAGGCTGCCAATATTTGATACATGTATTGCTGCAATGAATCGGAAAATAAATTACCCAAGATTCGAAGCTTCAAATTGTTGACGCTCCGTTCACATTCATTCTCAGGATGCGGCAGTGAGCATGTCGCTGTAGTTTTTCCCAGCAAAGGCTGCCAATATCTGTGAAATGGATGTCTACAACCAATAGGAACATGAATTACCCAAGATGCGAAGCTAATCATTGTTGATGCTGCATTGACGCTCATTCTCAGGATGTGGCATGGAGCATGTCGCTGTAGTTTATCCCAGTGAAGGCTGACAATATCTGCCAAATGGATATCTACAACCAATTGGAAAATAAATTACCCAAGATGCGAAGCTAAAACTCATTGACGTTCCGTTGACGCTCATTCTCAGGACGCAGCAGGGAGCATGTCGCTGTCTCATTTGCCTATAAAGGCTCCCAACATATCGGTTATGCATCACAGCAACCAAACTGTTGTTCAATTACCGTACTTACAAAACCACAAATCGTTGACTCTCCGTTGACGCTCATTTTAATGTATTGTCCATTCAACATCGGCTGCCATCGATAATAGTTTTCATTATGATTTGAATATATTGGTAGTCTTTCTGCCAGATTGAGACTTGGCCTTGTGACAAAGCCGAGCGCAGTAACATTCTTGCACTGTTCGCTCTCACACGACCGAAATTTATGTATCTTGCCAAAAGCTTCATTGCGCCTGCTATACATCTGTTTCTCAAGCAATATTGACAAGCTACTGCTCACCATTAGCCCATGATATATCACTAACTAAAACTCTCGTTCATGATACGTAAAGAAGCTGGTCAAACATTGCCACATTCTGTCCTACTTTTTTTTCACTCCCTTATTCCGCCTCATTTCAATTCAATCGACCGTCATCAACAGCTTTTCAGCCTGTCTCTTTAACTTCCGTGTCGGCCGAATCAATCCGAGAACATTTGGCTCGGCGCTCACAGCCCGCTGATCTGCGCATTCTGTATCGTCAATGCTATTGTCTTGCTCCATATGACATTCAACGTCCACCCCGCAATCATCTTCGCTGTCATTTGGACTATGCAAGTCCCCACTCCAGTTAGGCCAATCATCAGGGTCTGAAATACTTTCAGGTGCGCAATTGTCGTCACATTGGACTGGATGACGGTTGATTCTTCGGGTTCGGTGGACAGTCAGTGTTTGAGTTCGTCCTCCAGCGAGGTCCTTTGCAGACAAAGGTGGTGGCAAAGGAGATCTTTCTGACAATGTAAATGCAGCCGCACCATCATGTTGAAAGAGTGACCAGAATGCTGTGATGATCTCTTCCATGTCCAAAATGTATCCCACGGCAGTCATCTGCTTGTTTTGAGCGCGAGATACCTCCTTGGTAGCATGTAGGTTTTGGCTGCCTTGCCACATCTCCAAAAAGTCATGAACCTTGGCCATTCTGTGCAATTTCCTTTCCTCCGCAACATTCTTCATTTCCGAGTTGTTTTCTGCGTTCGTTGTATACAATAATGGGTCAGCCCCTGCCAAAATCACGTCATTGGCTCGAGCGAACTGCCTTACAACGACATTTTCGCGAAGCGTCTAGCCTGTGTTCTTTGACTGCCTTCAGCCGATAACATCTCGGCCTAGGGAACAACTGGCCTCCACTCTGACACCACGTGGTATGATAGAGAATATGTCGCGCGCCACATTACAGAGATCGGCGTACTTGGAGTGCGTTTCCTCCTCTTGACGCCACCAGTCGATTATGGCCGGTAACTAGAATGTACTGCTAATGTCCATTGGGTCGGAGTCGTAATCTTTGAGATTTGGATTAATTTGCCCGCAGTCCTTCGCTGCTTCAGGCGGCGAATTGAAATGGAGCCTGACGGCAGTCGATAAGTGTGCTGCGAGATAGCTTCGTCCTGGTGTCGTCTCAGCCACATTGTTAGGTGTTAAGTATTCTTCATCATCACTGGACAAATCATATGGATCAAAGGATGATTGACAGGATCCTAAAACCGTTTCGGAGGGGATCAGATTGCTCCTCGGTAGGCTCTCGTGTTCATTGACCAGCCCACATTGATGTTTGGCACAGTATTCATTCTCCACGTACGTCAGAAAGGCCTCTTGGTATTGGGTAGTATAGGATGTCACGTCCTCAGGATTAATATCCATTCATTTGTCCTACTTTGTAAACAATTGCAACTTCCGGAAACGATGGAGGATATGTGCAGAAATGAGAAGCATGCCCGTTGATGGAGTCAGTTCAGCATAATATTTGGACAGCTTCTGTCGAGCTAACTTCACAGTGAAGAACAAGTCTTCTTTTGATGGCCTCTTTTTCTTAGCCACAGCTCTCATCACGCCATCCATATGATCAAACATATCATTGTACACTGAAATAACGTGATGCAATGTGACTGTATGCCTCTTTGACATCCACGGGTCCAATATCGGAATGGTCTGAACACTTCCATGTCATACTTCACACGGGTCCATTCATCTTGAGTTGTGAAGAGTGGCCGGTAATAGCTGTATTTTGGGTTTGTAAGCCACTCGCGTGTGAATTCACATAATCGGAAAGCGCACTCGAACAACTCCACGGTCGAGTTCACACCTGTCTTCACATCCCTAATCGGGAGTACCGCCATGCGGACTTTGGCCTTTTAACAGTCAATGAACTCTTTTTGATGACCACGTGTTAGCGTAATCAATATAGCAAGCATTCTCTGCTATATGAAGGTCAGTTTCAGCACTTTCAAAATATCTTGAAATACATACTTTCTCAATTGTCTTTGCTAAACCTGGTTTCATGGCCAACACCTTATTGATTCTAGCGTTGCCCTCTTTCGAAGCCTTTGACTCTTCCCAATGTCTACACTTTGATTCTCTCCAAATTTCTGATCGTGCTCATTAGCTTCCCAAGAGATGGTGCGGCCTTTGACACCGAGACTGCTCATGAATGCACCTAAAGCCAGCAGTATGACGTGCGCCATGCGAGGTATGTGGTTCCTCAATTCAGTCCATGCGATTCCAGAGGCCTCAAGGGTTGATTGCAGCTTGCCTGTCATCAATTAATTTGAGGAGGCATTATCAGTGGTAATTCCAAGCAAATGGCCGTCGGTAAGCTCAAAATGATCAACAACGTCCTTCAAATGTACCGCTAGCCTTGCTGCAGAACGTTGGCCCTTGACCTAGCATCCCTAAGTAGCATTCGAAAAGTGAAAAGAACAGGTGATCAACCTCGTCGAACGCGACTTGAACTTCGCGCAATGCCACATTTTGCTCCATATAGTAAGCAATGACCGAGGTTATGGCTAGTTTGTCCGATGATGTCCATCCGTCCAGAGCTAAACTAACTTTATTTGTCATGGCAATTGCCTCTTGATTGCATCTAAGTTCAGTGCATATTCCCTTCGGCCAATATTGCTAAGGGTTGTAGCGGACGGCAGCACTAGGTCATTGTGTAATGCTTTATATGACTGTCGCAGCTATAGATTTGATATAGTGTTCAATGGCATTTGAGCCGAAACAAATTCTAACAGGCAGTAGCGATTCCAAGTGTCTTGGGGAAATTTGGAAGTTTGAAAGTCCTTATCTGCCAGTTTGGGACGTTTCGTCTGTCATTTCGGTCAATATGGATCCACCTGGATGTCAACTGTGATCTTCCTCTGCGAACATACTAATGTGATTCCTCGACTTCGTTGCCTCTTCAGGATGGCCTGAGCTGTTTCATCAACCGTCGAACTAGTCAATTCAGTAACCTTTGACTCTGTCAATTCATTTAACTTTGCGATGTTAGGTTTTGCCAGCAAGTGTTTCCCCATTGAGCTGGTCCCATATTCTGATGGATGGCGAAGAACTTGATGACAAACGATACATATGATTCCACGGCTGCCAGTCTCCTCAATTCTGCAGTGTAAACAGAATTGCCACACAGGCGCATGTCGAGAATCATTCCAAGCAATAGGCCGCTTCGAGTCTACATTCATTGAAGCCCACCAAGCATCAAAGATGGTTTGTAAAGCGAGGTCGCTCAAATCACAATTAAAGACACATTCATTTCTGGAAGACATCATAACCTGGAGCAATGAGGTGTTCAAACATTTTGAATCCGACTTGGCGGTAGGAATTAGACAGCTGGGTAATCCGACTCGAAAGACTGCCGAAAGTAGCGATATACTAAAGCAGATTGCGGGTTCTTGAATATTGACTCTACTGCTCCAAGTGAAAAAATCAGATCTGTAAGACATTGCATGCATATTTGTGAAGTCGTATACAAGGAGAGATTGAAAAGACTGACTGTGTAAAACTTGATTCAGGAACGGCACAATGCAGTTCATTGCTGTGTAGCATTTTGAGCCTCCACAAGCACTGTTCACGCTCGGTAGGCACTCAATTGTAGGAGGCGGACGCGATATCGTCACTAGCATTTCTGCCAATAAAGGCTGCCGATGGGTCGATTGTGGGCTACCTATGTTCCATTGCTGTTAGATTATCCAAGATGCAAGGTCAAAAATTGTTGATGCTCAGTTGACGCTCATTTTGGGACATGGCAACGATCTTGTCGCAAGCATTTTCGCCAAGAAAAGCGGCCAATGGGTCGATTATGGATCAAAGTAGACTCATAGCCCATCGAGATTCCAGAATGCAAGGCCAGAAATCGTTGACACTCCGTTGAGACTCATTTCTAGGGCATAGTGACGTGGTCGTCGAAAGCATTTTTGCCTAGAAAGGCGGCCGATAGTTCAATTATGGATCAAAGTAGTCCCATAGCCCATTGATATTCCAAGATGCAAGGCCTGAAATCATTGACACTCCATTCACGCTTATCTTTGGGGCATAGTGACGAGGTCGTCGGAAGGATTTTTGCCTAGAGTGGCGGGCGATAGTTCGATTATGGATCAAAGGAGTCCCATAGCCCCATGATATTGCAATATGCAAGGCCAAAGATCGTTGACGCTCCGTTGACGCCGATTTTCGGGGCATAGTGACGAGGTCGTCGACAGCAGTTTTGCCTAGACAGGCGGCCAATAGTTCGATTATGGGTCAAAGTAGTCCTACAGCCCCTTGATATCCAAAGATGCAAGGCCTAGAATCTTTCACGCTCCAGTGACGTTCATTTTTAGGGCATCGAGATGAGGTCGTCAAGGGCATCTTTGCTTAGCCAGGTGGCGGAAAGTTTGATTATGGATCAAAGTAGTCTCATAGCCCCTTGATATTCCATGATGCAAGGCCTCAAATTGTTGACGCTCCGTTGACGCTCATTTTTAGGGCATAGTGACGAAGTCGTCGAATGCATTGTTGCGTAGATATGCGGCCGATAGTTTGAGTATGGCTTAATGTCGCCGCACAGCCTATGCATTTTCCAAGATGCACCGCCAGAAGTTGTTGACGGTCTGTTGACGCTCATTTTTAGGACATAGCAGCAATGTTGTCACTTCCATTGTTGAATAGGATGGCGGGCTATAGTTCGATTATGAATGAACGTTGCAGCGACACCTTCTGGATGTACCATGATGCAATGCCAAAAATCGTTGACGCTCTATTGACGCTCACCTTTGAGCTCACTCTAGAGACATACTACAAGTCATTGGGTGCTCAACAATTGGACATACAATCCATACAGTCTTTTTTGGCAGCCAGTATACCGTTTGTATGTATTATCATTCGAATCCAAAATCTTCGATACATCGCTGTTTCTGAGCCACCACTATACACGTCATTTGCATGATGAATGACGTAAGTCTATCGCATTTGAGTTCTTTCGGCCGGCAATTTACCGCTTCAAAATCCCCGTACTAGTTTTGGATATTTATAGCCCGATGTCCTCACCAGTCTCTATCCAGCTCATTCTCCATGATTTCCATGATGTACCATAAGCAATTTTCGATTTTTCGACCATGCACAGGAGGTCTGAGCGGAGAGTTGTGTAGTTTGCTGCATGGATCAATGCAGACAAACGGCTGTCATTCAGCCGGGTTTTGGATGTGCTTTGACAACTCCTTCTATGAGTCGTATGAAATCACTGACTTAAACTTTGTTAGTGAATTTCGTCTCAAATTTACGTTATGTTGTATCATTCAACCATAACAGGCAACACCATATACAGTTCATTGTTCGTCAATCTACTTGATTTGGTGTCTAGAACATTTGTGTGGCCTGTACGACCCTTGCACACACACTGACAAACAATTGTGTCTCACAATTTGGTCACTGAAATCCAGAAAAAGCTGACACATAACAAAGTAGGTACAAATTGCTTTTACTCGTGATACGTCTTCAAAATTATCTATTTGGCTGTATTTTTTTCCGGTGATGCAGGAGCCGTCTCCATGTCTTTGTCCGAATCAGATTTCTATATGGTAATTAGCCACTAACGCCATACGCAGGGGTAAATGCTCATGGATTGAACGGTAGTCGCAATCTCCCTCTGTGACGAATCGGGCACCGCGTCCGGCATGAGAGATAGTTTGTGATTGTCTGCCTGAGGTTTGTCCGAACTCAGCCTCATTAGACTACTTCCCTGTCGAGACGTCACTTGCAGCATTTGTGATCGTCCGGGGACAATATCAAGAGCCTGCATACGCTTTCCAAATGTTGTTTGGTGATGGTGTGGCGGCTGTGATGTCTGTTTGGGGTGTCACAACTGCCGGAACCGTCAATTCGGTCGTCCTGTACTTGATATCTCTCTCACAGACGTAGTCGGTTGCGTCCCCCAATCCTGGTTGCGTCAGTTCGTCAAGCCTCATCTGCTTCTGCTGAAAGCTCTCCATGTGGTGCTGTACCGTTTTGGAGATTGTACCCATCGCCCAGCCAGGTTCATCATTTTTGCTCAGCTTGCCAAGCTCCGTATCTTCCTCATCATCATCATCATCTTCCCCATCCTCCTCATCTTCGGAACTTGCAAGATGGCTCAAACTGTCTCCGATAGCATTCAACATCTCCTTGAATGTTTTTTCAGGCCTTGTGGTTGTCGATTGTGTCTTTTCAACATTCCTCATATGTTCCTGCTCTTGCATATTTGCTCTCTCTGCGTCTTGAACTCGCCTTCTTGCCAATGCAGTCTATCTATCCACATAATCCTCGTTTCCATTTCTGTTTTTCTTCATTGCTTAACCAGTGCGTTTCCCGTCTTTACTCCCCCGAATGCTTCTTTTCAGATCGTAAGCTGCCCATTGCTCCCAACGCTCGGACCCTGTCTGGCTCCAAGCCACTGGTGCCTTTATTCGCTTGATGACGTCATGGTGTGGATTTCTTTGTCGATTTGCCATAATTGCCCGCAGGAAGTGGCGAAAGGTTCATTTTCGGAGCATTGACCATTGTATCTTGTGTTGACCTTGTTGTTAGGTGAGATGTTGGATTTTGGAAGATATGGACCACATGGAGGCAAGCTGCGTCTTTTATGTCAAGGTTGGTAGGTTTCATCAATTAAAACAAAGCAAAATCAGCATTGTGACGGTCACTTCATTAGGAATAGTCATGCTAACCGTACATTAAGACTTGATGGTTAGCGTGTGATTCATGTAAGATCCCGGCGATGTCCTGAGAAAAACATCACTAGACGTCATTTCGGTCGAAGAATGTCTGTTTTATATCTATCGAAAGTGAGATATCAACTGTCATTTCTCACAATATATACCTGCAAACAAACAAATAACATCGGACCGACTTACTGCAAATCGCAGGACGGTTGGAATCCCCTCCAGTTATACGCAGTGCAGCTAAACACATCCGGATTCAGCCTGAATTGACAGTGCATGTTGGCTGTCACTTGTTTCATTTTGACTTGTAGCTGACTATATAATCTTCAGGCCTTCCCACTTCATTTTGTCATCATCTTCCTCACCATTCAACAACAGCAAGTCATGGCTCCAGAAATACTTCAACCAGGTGCGATTGAAGCCGAATTGAGCCAAACAACACGCGCTTCGAAAAATGCGCCACCCAGAGAGACACAGGAGCAACACTGACACCAGTTAGTTCACCACGACGCTGCAATTGTAGCCACCGAAATATATAACCCAGGATGCACATTTGTAAACACTACGTAAAACCGGAAGCAGCAAGAAGACGAGGCAGCATGCGATCGGATGTGAGTCAATCCATACCGACGTAGACGACGGTCAACAAACAGCCTAACCCAAAGCTGGGGTACATTGAGAGCTATGTGACCAATCTATTACTGCCTGTAACGGGAAACCTCCATGGTTGACCAATGCATCTGTTCGCACAGTCTGCAAAATTGAACGTCACGATGATGCCTGTTCGGGCATTTTTGCAGACGAGTTTGGTGATAAACGTCCCCTGCAATAGATGAAACAGCCGTTAAAGATTTTAGAGGAGGCTACGGAGTTGTATATGGTTGAGGTAACAGCCGATTCTCACTCTAGAAGCAGCAACTAATTTCTTGTAGGTTTTCAACATGTCAGCTACTATAGCAAGACAAGTAGGTCGGGTACAGCTTGAACAGTCCAACATGTGTCTTGCCTTGAATATGGCCAAAATGGTTAAACAAAGGTTTTCGCGTGCCCCAATTGAGGAAACGCAACAACTGATCAAGAAACCACACGCCAAAGTTCGTGAAGAGAAGAAGCGGGGAGTTGTGTTTCCCAGGCATAACAAGGTGAAAGCAGCGATTGAAAGGCACCCGGCAATGATTCGGGAAAATCACACAGACAGTTCTCTTCCTTGCCCAAATGGCACAGCAAAGAATCCACAGACACGCTGGAGGTGCAAAGGCACAGGTGCACCTCCACCACGACCGGCACCACCAAGGCCCGGAACGCCACCTGCGCTGCCTGATGTCAGTGAGAGAACTCAAAGTTCCGCAAAAGAAGGTGTGCCACCCAGATATGTGGATATACATACTCCGCATCCCCGCACTCAGTTTTTGAATCTTGATCCATATGCCAAGGATCGCATGCGCGATAAAGATTTCATTCCAGATTCGCTGTCTGATGAAGGTCCATCCACAGGTTAGTATACTATTAGCTGCGTGGTATTGCAGCTGACAGCCACTTTGTAGACGACAGCAGCCTTTTGAGTGAACATGACAGCGAAGACGAGAGTTGTCTGATGGGAATGGGATTTTTGAGTATCATCATGATCTACAATTAGCAGACACTTTAAAGTATATTTTAAAGAGTATATTTATATGCATCATTAAAGAACAATGTAGTTAGAAAAGAGAATGTACGTGAACAGCACAGAACGGCTGCCACAAGACCATTATTGATATAGTATGCCAAAGTGAATGGTTCCATTGAGCGGTTACACCCGTGGCAAAATGAGCGTCAACAGAGCGTCAACAAATTTAGGTCCTGTAAGTCGGGTAATCAAAATGCCATTTGTTAGTGAATACACATAATGGAAGGGTTGCCACCCTTGACAGGCAAAGGAGAAAGCAACACGCTCCCTGCCCCATCTTGAAAATGAGCGTCAACAGAGCGTCAACCATTATAGGTCTTGTTAGTCTGGTAATTATGAAGTAATTTTGTAGTGGTTATACATCACAACAGCATTGACAACCTTCAGATGCAAAAAAGAAAGCGAAACGCTCCCTGCCCCCTCTTGAAAATGAGCGTCAACAGAGCGTCAATGATTGTTGGTCTTGTTAGTCTGGTAATTGAGAAGTAATTTTGAAGTGGTTATACGTAACAACAGTATTGACAACCTTTATACTCAAAAAAGAAAGCAAGACGCTCCGTGTCCCATCTTGAAAATGAGCGTCAACAGAGCGTCAACAATTTTTGGTCCTGTAAGTCGGGTAATAAACATGCGATTTGGTAGTGATTATACATAATGGAAGTGTTGCCATCCTTTATAGGCAAAAAAAAAGCAACACTCTCCCTGCCCCATCTTGAAAATGTGCATCAACAGTGTGTCAACAATTTTTGGTCTTGTTAGTCTGGTAATTATGAAGCAATTTTGTAGTGGTTATACATAACAACAGCATTGACAACCTTTAGACATAAAAAAGGAAGTGAAACGCTCCCGGCCCCATCTTGAAAATGAGCATCAACAGAGCGTAAATGCTTTTTGGTCATGTTAGTTGGGTAATAAAAATGCGATCTGGCAGGGAGTTCACATAATGGAAGTGTTGACACCCTTTATAGGCAAAAGAAAAAGCAACACACTCCCTGCCCCATCCTGAAAATGAGCATCAACAGAGCGTCAACGATTTTAGGTCTTCTTAGTCTGGTAATTAAGAAGTAGTTTTGTAGTGGTTATACATAACAGCAGTATTGACAACCATTATACTCAAAAAAGAAAGTGAGACGCTCCGTGTCCCATCATGAAAATGAGTGTCAACGGAGCGTCTACAATGATTGGTACAGTCAGTCGGGTATTAAAAACATGATTTCGTAGTGATTACACATAATGAAGTGTTGCCATCCTGTATAGGCAAAAAAGAAAGCGTCACACTCCCTGCCCCATTATGAAATAGTGCGTCAACGGAGTGTCGACGATCTTGGGCCTTAGATCATGGAATATTGATGCGCACTGCGGCTGTTAAAGTCCATATACTCAGTTTTGGCCGTTTGTGTAGTCTAAAATGCTCGTGGACACTTAGTTGCACTGTTGTAAATGAAATCACTTGTTACAGTTCAGGAGGCTATCGCGGGAATATCATTTGCTCATTTGCTCATCCAGGCTGCTAATCACTTATTTATGGATACGTGTGATCAAGCACGACTTAGATTGCCCAAGATGCAAGACCATCAATTGTTGACACTCGATTGACGCTCATTTTCAGAATGGGGCCAGGCGCGTCTCTCTACTTGTTTGCTATATAAAGGTTGTCAATATATCAGAAAATGACAATGCAGTACCAGAGTCAATATAGTAGGATATCTGAATGCGACCATAAATAGAAATACCCGAAAGGCAGAAATGGAGATTGGACCCAGCGGGTCTAGCCAGACCCGGCAAAACCCACCGGTTGACGGGTGCTGGGCTGGATTTGGACTGCCAAGAAGCAACCGGTCGGGTCTTTGCATGGTTCTGGAACCGAACCGAACCGTTTTTCTGGTCAAACCCTGGACCGCTGGTGTGTCACCCAGACCGGTTACTCACCCTAGTCACATCATAGTCCTTGGCATTGTGGAATCCGTACTCCCAATCAGCTCAACACAGCTCCAGGAAGGCTATCAAATCCGTTAGGAACAAAGATGTATACACCAGAGAAGAGGATCGAAATAAACATCATGCATCTCCTCAAAACAAATGTGCCCAATCACTTTCCTTCGCAACCGCATTCTGGATGCTATTTCTGATTCCAATTCCGATGTGTTGTCCATGACCATTTCCGACTTCAATCCCAAGGCCATTTGCCATCCAATTTCCATACCATCCCATTGCAGCTCAGTTCTTCAAGTGGATGGGCTTCAGCTACGGCTTTGTGAAGCAGTCAGCAAGCATCTCTGCAGTCGGTACATAGCTGAAGTTGATCTCTCCATCTGTAGCCATCTCAGTAGCAAGATACTAGATGGTCCCAATGTGTGCAACTGCTGTTCTGCAGCAGATTCTGTTCTTGATGTTTGCGATCTGTGTCTGTTAATTGGAGAACACATGCGGGATTGTCGGGATGCTGAGCATGTTCCAGGGATGCCAGATCTGTGTGAGTGTCACAGTTCTCGCGTAGATATGTGTACTGATCTTTAATTGGTATATGGTCCGAGTGCAAGGTTGTTTGGTAGGCTTTCTCTTGAACAGCTTCATCGCCATTGGTGTGGCAACTGGTCTGGACCCATCTGTACTGCACTTCACCAAAATTGTCTGAATAAAGCAGAGCTGATGGATGTCGATCGTGTAATGCTCCCGAATGCATTCGATGTCTATGCCATGATAGGTCAATTCACTCCTGTGATCACACATCCAGAAACTATGCTTGATCAGATCCTTGATCTGCCCAATCGAGCCCTCTTTAGTGATAATGAGGAGATCATCAACGTACACAACGACTGTGGCAACGATGATGCCTTGAGTGTTATTATGGAGCACACCCAGTCCTCCATTGATGTGTGATGCCACGAACCCAATCGAGATCATGGAGTGCATAAAACTGCAGTACCAACTGTGTGAAGACTGCTTCAGGATATAAAGAGACTTTCTCAAGCGCAGTACCATCTTGAGTGAAGTATTTGTCAATATTGTATAGTTGTATCCACTCCCATTCTGGAGCAAACGAAACTATCCCTGTGGTGGGTGTATATATATTCCTTCTTCCAAGTCAACTCCCATCAAAGCCGCCCATACATCCATTTGATGGATTTCGAGATCATACTTGGTGGTGATCAGGAATGCCAACCTAACATTGGCCAAGTGAGCAGTCAGTGCATTTGTAGCCTGGTAGTTGATATCTTCAATTAGGTGATTTCCTACACAGACTAGCCCGGCCTTGAACTGCTGCATATTGCCTGTTCCATCGCACTCGATCATGTATACCCAATGACTCGGCAAAGCCATTCTCCCTTTCGGAAGCTCCATGAAATCTCGAAAGACTGGATGCCGACCAATTCCATTCAGCTCTTCTTTCCTCGCCGTATCCCATGTCTCAGTGAGCATAGACTCAGTTGCCAATCTGTGAGACTTTGGATCGTCCACCTTATCATTGGGATAATTGGGGATCGCTGCTGCACCATAGATGGGAATCAAATCTTCGAATTCCTCATCTTCAACAGCCAATTGTCCAGATGCTGCGAACTTGCCTGTGGGGTTTCAGCGACTACCTTCGGCTGGCGGCTTTCATTCATCTCCTAGGGTAGTCCCAAGGCCAGCCATTTCTAGTGAGATCTTGTTGGGCTTCGGAGGTTCCGGTGGTGAATATTGGTCCAATGACTCCTCTGTTTGTTATTCAGTACTTTCATCTCTGGATGGCTGCTGCTCTGTGGGTTTGGGTTCCTCCATGACATCTCTGCAGAAGTGCTCATTCAAGATCGCTTCATCTGCAGCATTTGGTGCTGAGTACAACATCCCTTCTCTGAATACCACATCTCTGGAGTGCTGAAGCGTTTTGGCCAATGAGTCGTACACAAAGTACTGTTTAGTTGATATGCCATACCCAATGAATATGCTGTCAGTTCTTCTGTAATCAAGATTCTTTCGTTGCTCATTCTGAATGCGTCAGACCACCAAGCATTCGAAAACATGGACAAACTTTGGAGATGGGATCCTGCTGGATTCATGTCAGCCCTCATCAGGAGTATTGCCAAGTACATATTGCGTTGGAGTGCAGTTTATGCGCCAAACCTCCACGGGCACTGTGAATTCCCAGTACATCTTCGAAGAGTCGGCATAATCCATCACGCAGCACATGCACTCCATGATTGTGCAGTTTAGCCATTTGAAGACTGCATTAGACTGAGGAGTTTAGGGCACAGTCATTTCCTTCAAGATCCCTTCTGATTTCAGGTATTCTGCAAACAGTTTGGAGGTATACTCACCGCCTCGATCTGTATGCAATCACTTAACTTGCTTGCCTGTCTCCGTTTCTCTAAGTGCCTTCTATTCTTTGAGTTTCCTCTGGGCTTCCAACTTGAACTTCAATATGTACTCATTTATATGCCTCATGGTGTCGTCAATCAAATGCAGCATATATCAATCTCATTCCACGGCTGTTTCCAGGGGACTGGATATGTCCGAGTGCATGAGCTGCAGAGGCTGTGTGGCACGGAAACCTGTATGCAGAGTAAAGGTATTTCTCGTCAATTTGCATGTGTTGCAACTCTTGCAATTGGACTTGCCGGTCATTCTCGGAGCATCAGTGATCATCAGCAAGATCCCCAAGGCCTTGATACCAATGTTTGCCAAGTGGCGGTGCCATAAAATGCAGTTCTCCTCATGATGCCGAGATACATGCCCTGTCATCGTAAGTCTTAGCAGGCAGCTGTCATTGTTCATATTGGTGTATTCAGTCAATTCCGGAACTTGATCCTGAACTTGATCCAGTGTCAATAGCCCATCAACCGCAGGTGCAGTGGCACTCGATTTGCCATGGCAATTGTAGAGGATCAGACCGTAGTGATTCACTGGTTCGACACTGACATCCTTGTCAATGATCTGAGACTGGGAGATGAGGTTGAACAATACCAGCGAATGCACCACTTCTTGAAGTATGATTGTTTCCGTCTTTCCATCTGGTAGTTCACAAATCAACCTAATACTTCCATATCCAGATGCAAATGATATGACATTAGTGTGTCCTTTCTCCTGGTTTGTTTTCGCAGGCAATTTGGTGTAGGTGATGAACATTGAACCATGGCCAGAGATGTGAGTCTTACATCTGCAATCTATGAACCAACCACTGGATGATGCATTTGAGCTAACCGCCATCCAAATGTTCTTAATCGATGAGTTGAGAGTGGAAGTAGTTTCAGTTGATGCTTTTGCTGCAGTGTCGGCAGCCTTGGGAGGATCGCTACTTTGCTTGCTGAAGCAGTTCATGGTGATATGCCCTCTCTGTTGGGAATGAAATCACTTCTGCTGATCCTTCCCCTACCTATCATCCTTATGATCTCTCTGATCCCTCTTTGGACCTTCACCGCCTTTACCGCCTTTACCGCCTTTACTGCCTTTACCGCCTTTACCGCCATTACTGCCTTTACCGCCTTTACCGCCTTTACTGCCTTTACCGCCTTTGTTACCCTTCTTTGCAAAGAGCAGAGCCTCTGGAGTGAGCCCATCCTGTCTCTTGAAGGCAACTACCTTTTCGACAAGCTTGGTGACGATCTCATTGCCTGTGGTGGTCATTTTGGCGTTATTGTCAGTCATGAGCTCCAGGAAGACTTTCCACTCCTCGTTCCTTGGGATCCCACATAGGAGGTAGAATTTGTGCTCCTGGTCATGCATCATGGCGAAAGTCTTTGCATTCGCGCCAGTGTCGGTGTTGGCAGGAGCAGTGCGAGCCGTCGATGTTGCTCTCTGTCCTGCGCATAGTTTGCACTGCTTGATTCTCCGATCGATCCGCGATGTGTAGTTGTTGACATCTCTGCAGTCCTGACACTTGATGCTCTGAAAGTCTTCCCTAATCTGGAAGATGTTGAGCTTCAACTTTGACGTGTAGGCTGATGCTAGCTTGTTGCAAAGCATCTTCGCATTGTCGAGGACCATGTATCCCGTTGGAACCCTCGGCTCCAGGCGCAATAGGATTGTCTACCTAGCAACACCATGGCAATTCATTAAGACTTTGAAAGCGGCCTTCTCTGTAGGAGTCATGGCTTTTCTGGCTGTTCTGGCTTGTCATCGTATCCTTGGATGATACCATACCCTTGCTTCTGCTTGAGCAGTAGGGCCATCTCAGTTGGCCAATGTGCATAGTTCGTGACATTAAACTTGGTGATAGTGATCATGGTTGGACTAATCTTGTAGATCAATTATCGTGCTTTTCAGGACTTGACAGGAGACGTCGAGCAGCCGCTGTCAGAAGCACCTCGGGATGCGGGGTAATTGCTTAGCTTGTTGAGACAGTTCTCCATGACGATGATGACCATACCTTCATAAACCAAGTTCCTCTGTTGATTATCGTTTCCCATCTACATGCAGGGGCTCATCACCTGGTGTATGGTTGTGCGCGCTCAAGTGGTCGAGTGTGTGTGGGTGCATGGTATGGTGTGTCTATTCTCACGTATAATAAGACATGTTGCATCAACCTCAGGTCGATCGATGACTATTGGTGCTAACTAAACAAGCGGCCAGTGACATCATATTCCTTGGCATAGAGATATCCGTACTCCCAATCAGCTCAACACAAGTTGGATTTACTTCACCCCCAATTTCAAGTTCAACCTCATCGCAGCCAAAAGTAGTATATGTAGCATGTGCTACAAGACCACTCATAGTGGCACTGCATGATCTGCAGTATAGACTGCAATAATGTCTCTTACAGTTTCGGCACTTCCAGCAGTTCAAGGGGATGCTGAGTTACCTTGTTAGGATCCTTATGGGATTAGCAGCTTCGCCAAATCCATCCCATGATCGCATCGGGGACAGAATACGGCATGCAACCCTGCACTACTTTCTCCTGTTGATCTCACTATCCATAGGCCCAACTGCTGTGCAACCAACATAGCTGCCAACCATGTTGTAGTAGGTATCAAATCTGTACATTGATACCCAAAACCTACAGAAGACCATATTGAATTTTTTACCAGGTGGCTGGGTGAAGATTACCAAGCAGTCATTGCAGAAAAGTTGACACAGCCTTAAGTCCTGAGAATCTTCATGAAGGGATCGTACAGTATGCCCCAGTGTGTAACAGGTGGGGTCTGGTGTATGTGATATTTGAAACAATACTGTGTCACCAGAGCCAAGACAAAAGCACTCCATGATCATATCGAGGAATCCTGACAAGACAATGGCGAAAGATGTTTTCAAAATTGTCTGTTGCTTTGCTATTTCAGAGAATATGTAAAGGGATAAGAAATGGAAATCCTCCAACACAAAACAACCTCTCTTTCTATACAGTTCATCTGACACCCTCGAATCATTCCTCATGCTTCGATGTACCATTATTCCCTTCCTGCAAGATCCTACCTACCAGTAACAGAACTCATATCAACATAACCACGCCACATAGTGCAACATCGCAACACTTCAGATTACTTCCTTATCATAATAAATACTTCCACCACGTCTTCTGGGTCTCGCAATCTCTCTAACTTTCCATAAGACTAAATACTTCCCACTATCCTTCTACAAACTACATTCCTTCTTCTGTACCATTAATCATTACCTGAGCCGTGACAGTATCCCCTCCTTAGGTCCGAGGTCCTCCGAGGATGTTTTCCAACTGTCCTGGCTTCTCTTGGTTGAGCTGATGCAACCAGTCCACTTGCTGTAGACCATCTATGAAACTTTGCTGGTTCCAATGTTAAGGAATCATATCATGTCCACCAAACAAGATACTGCAACTGTGCCGATACACCTGGCTATCCTCAACACCCAACACCTGATACTCTTTCTTGCCATCAACCTGCACTGGTTGTGTGGGCTCCACCTGCTGCCCAACATGAGGATCATCCGCCACGCAATCTAGGAGTGACACTAGTTGAGTGTGGTGGATTGGAATTGTCGAAGGGAGATCCATGTAATAAGCAAAAGGGAATATTTGGTGGGTTTCCATAAAAGGTCTCAATCACTTCCAATCTAACTTCTGTGTAGGTCCTGTTGTTTGGATATGTCAGGCATCCGACCATACTTGAGGGCCGTCCTGGATACTTGCCACCCGAATCCCAGGTCAATTTGCTCCCTCCTCCTGCACAGCCTGACTATGTCTCATTTCCCCTCTGAGGTGCCCATGAATCTGTTGTATAGTAGCTTCAACGTGATCGGCATCATGATGCTGGCAGTCTCATCCTTGAATTGTTCATTTCCAGAATGTCATCCAGGGGTCCGTACCCTGAAATGCAAAGAATCGGCTGCACTTCTTTGTGTCTGATGTCATATCTTTTGCAGCAAACTCATCCATTGGGAGCCAGTTTACCGAATCACCTTGCTGGTGGTTATCAAACACCCTCCGGTACTGTTTCATACTCACATTAATCCGGTCTGTCAGGCCATTCATCTGGGTGTAAAAGGCTGTTGACATTGTTGGTTCAATCCCCAAGCAGTTACATATCTGGCACCATAATGTTGAAGCAAATTGAGGCCCCCTATCGGAAACAATGGTTGCTGGGAGTCCATGGAGATATACTGGCTCTTTGAAAAACAACTTGGCCAATCCAAAAGCATGTATCATTGTATGACAGGGGATGAAATGCCACATCTTCCATAGTCTATCCACTACCACCCAAATTGCATCACACCCTATACATTGTTGTAACACTTCAACAAAATTGATTGAAATATCATCCTGGGGTTTTTATCGTACTGGCATCAGTTGAAGGACTCCAAACATTGCACATTGCATGCTCTGAGGCCATTGACAACCATGGCATTTCTGGACATACTGGTTGGCATCGTTTCGCATTTCCTTCCACTACTATTCTCGGGCAACAATATTTAAATTCATTGCTTGTCCCGGATGTTCTGCCGATGGTGTCTCATGATCTTCCTGCATCATCCGTCAATGCAATATATTGTTTTGCAGTATATACATCTTCCTTTTGTATCATATTGGTCCTTTGTTCTCTGTATAGTGTGCAATGATAATCTTTCAGCCAACTTCAATTTCGAACTACCTTGAGTATCTTCCCTGGTACCAGGTCAGTTACATTTGTTTCGATCAAAAGTTTGGAAATAGGAGGACAGTCCAGGGTGGGCAGGCTATCCACCAACTAATGCAATTGTTTTGATAGATTTCATTGCTTTGGAACCACCTGTTCCGTATTTTGTAGTCTTTCATCCCCACCCTCAGGGAAGTCACCCGGCCCCCTTGTTAAAGCAACAGCTTTTTCATTCAATTCTCAAGATCTATAAAAAAGTTTGTAATCACCACGCATAAAAAGTTGGACCTTTGGGCTGGTCTCCGATTCAACAGTGTCTATGTCATAAACGGTTCCAGATTGTTATCATCCGTTGACAACTGGAGGCAGTGAAATGCCCATTGCCACTCTGGTGTCCATTTCTGGAAAGCTGTACGAATTGCGATAAGTTGCATACTATATATATTTTAAATGCACTCTGCAGGCATAAGTGACTGTGAACAATCTGCCACAGGGTGTAAATTTGCCCGATCAGCATGCTGTGATGGTACCACGGTGGATACATAATCGGAACCATGCATTTCAATAATCACTCCCTGTGATGATCAAAGTGTTGGAGAATTGCTGCCGTTGTATAGGCGGTTATCATTGTTTCAAATGCCAATTGTTGCTGTAATTCCTATCAAACTGTTTCATCTGTTTTCGTAAGTCTGGTTAATGGTTCTGCCCCTTCACAATGTTTGTTGATAAACCATGGATAAGGATTGTGGAAGCCGACGATCTGTTGTACTTCAAGCAGGGTATTTAACCTCCTGCTTGCTGTCATGTGTTTCTAACTCCAGTTCCGAACTGTTTCCACTGCATCTTCATCCATCGAAATACCCTGTGTCGAAATAATTTTATGAAATATTTCATTGTTTCCTTGTGGAATTTGCATTTTTCTGGCTTCAAATACAGATGTGCTTCTGGCGATCATTGCATTACCCACTTTGCATATTGGACATGTTCTTGCTCAGAATAACTCTATATCAAAATATCATCCAAATTAGCCGATGGGAAACCATCCTGGGATTCTCTTACGGTAATATTTGTGTATGTGTGGTAGTCTGATGGGGAATTGGTTGTTCTGAACTGCATAGCCTGTAGGTTGAAACAAGCCATATAGCGTTCAGGATGTTACCTTAGGTTCATCCCCCATTTTAACTCATATTAGATTATATGCCCCTCAGAACGTAATTTTCATATATATCTTGCGCTCTGGAAGAATGTTCAGTGTTTCTTGTGTTAACTGCAGAGGGCACCAGTATTCGATGGTGTTGCTGTTTATATGCTGATAATCAATAAGGAATCAAAGTCCTTCATCCGGCTTCTTTCCACACAACACTGGTGCTCCAAATGGTGACGATGATTGACAAATGAAACCTTTTGACATATGGTCTTCCAACTATTCTTTGTGAACAATCAAGTCAGCTCTTGACATAAAGTACAATGGTCGCCAAAGTGGTGTCTCGCCTTCCTTCAATCAAACTCCAGGATCAATACCTGGTTGATGCAGAGGAAGCTCATCCGCCAACACTTGACTACACACTATTAAAAATTCATGATACTGCTTGGGGACATTTTCTTCCAGAGGTTGTTTATTCAGATCCTTTGCTTCAATAGCCATATTAATATCATATAGTAAGGCTTTGAAGACTGTTAACTTTCCTTTTTTCACAGTTCAGAATGAAGCAGATCCATTATACATAACGATGTGTCCTCAAAATGGGTGTTGTGGTCAAACCTGCGGATCCAATAACCCCTCCCTTGGAGGGTAAACCAATTTCAGAGGTTCCTCTGTGACTCCTTGAACTGTGACTGGTGCGTCATGGTAACGTGTTGTGCAGTATTGTGATCCAAACATAAGACTATTAAATACAAATTAAACCTCAACATCATGTTGTTGTAACCACGGGATTCCAAGAACAATAGGATAGTGTCCTAACATTGTAACAATCATTGGTAATTGCTCCTTGTGGTCTTGGATCAACATTCCTACTTTAGCAAGATGTGTAATATCTTCTGATTCATTGGGTCTTCCATCAATGACCTCAACTAGTTTTTTCTCTATTACCTCCTGCAGTGGTATCTGGTGATGCAGAGAGAAATCTTGATCCATACATGCGATTCTGGTAGCACCGCCATCTATCAGTGAATGAGTGGGTATTTCTTGATTATTCATGGTCGATGTACAGATTAACACATAATGTTTACCTTCCATTGATCATTCCAATACCTCCACCTTGCTAACTGAAAGATGTGAAATTCCAAAATATTATCAAGCATTTAATACAAAACTTTTTCTGTCAATAAAAGAGCCATCGTTCTTTTACTGCCCTAATCTTGTCCCAATTCTCCAGAACTCAATCTTGTTTCTACTTCCTTAACCTCTGTTCCAGCCACTTTGAATGTCTGAGCCTTCATTGTTGCCACACATTCCGCCACTCTGTGGTTAAACCCAAAATAGTATAAAAATCCCCCATCAGCAAACCTCTTTGGCCTCTCCTCCACTGGGATCTTCTGTTTGCCTGCACTGGGATCCATAAGTGCAGGTCCAGTATACCCAGCATCGGTCCTGGCTGGGGATGCCGTGGGGTCCTCCAGCGGTGTAGCGGGCTTTGGGGTGGAGGTTAAACTTATACCCCCTCCTGTGTTCTGTGGGGCCATCTCAGCCCTGTGTGGTCAAATCAGATTATCCCATTTGTGACACGGCTACAAACACAGTAAGCTTCTCAGGTATATCATTTTACTGGACGGAATCTTTCATTTCTTCTGATAATCCAATCCTCAGGGCAATATTCAGAGCGGAATGATTCCAATGGAGATTGACTGCAATAACTTGGAAGGCAGCATAGTACTAAGATGATGTACCATTCATTTGTATGATCTCACGGATATTCCGTTCTGCTGTAGCCACCCTGTTGGGATCTCCAAAAGCTGCTTCCAGGAGTTATATACACGCTGGTAGATCACCCAGTCCTATCGTTCTGTCTTGCAAGATGAGTGGGAAGATCTGGTCCATGGCTCTTCCACTCAGGTGATGGAGTGCAAACTGCATTGTTGACTGTTCGTTCGGAAAGCAGCCGGGTTTGAGTCATATTACTATCCGGAGTGGAGCAATCCAGCTTCTCAACTGAGTTTGGTGCGACCCTGAACGGCCCAGGGAGTTGTGAAATTTCTATACTGTGTCTTCCTGGCCCAGAGCAGCAGCCGGAGCCACCCTCACAACTAGGGTTTGGGCATTCGCTAGTTCAATCCATAAATTCCTCACCTCCTCTCCAGATTGTTGTGCATCCAGAGTCATTGCGGCCAGAGCCAGTTGTTGCTCCTCCGATGTGCCTGATGGCGCAGGTGGACACCTGGCTTCCGCAAGATCGTTCTCGAGGAATTCAGACATCTGATACATCGTGGAGTGTTTGTGGATTGGAAGCAGCCAATCCTGCACTTTCAAGTCCATCATCTCCTTCTGTAATCCAATTATCTGTGCTGGGCGATTGCACAACCTGTGGACCATCTCCATGGGTGTCGTATTCCTGGCCACCCGTATCAATACCTCGGGGTATTGTAGCAGTCATTCCTGAGTGTCCTCAAATTCTATGCTATCTATCGTTGCCTTCTTCAGTCCTCCTATGAGTGCCTGGTCGTCTGCCGATAGCCGACGCGCTCAGTCGGGTTGTTCTGATCCGGTCATTGTGGTGGATCAAGAAGATTTCCCAGCGCCATTTGTATGCAATGAGTTCGGAGGGGGTGGGAGTCAGAATTACTACAATAATCAGCGGAATCCTCAATGACTTTGGTATTGATGATGCTGCTGCTGGGTGTCCTATCATCAAGTATGTTCCGGCACAATTGTAACCTTTACAGTCACATAGTTCTTCGGGATCGCAGGGAAACCAGGCATGTGCTCCTAACTGTGCAGTCCATTACTGTCCAAAAACTGGATCGTTAGTATCCAGACCTCTGCCCTCCCTCGCTACATCTGTCCCATAAAGATTCCACAGGGAAGGAAGAGTTGATTGTTGCCAGAAGTAGGCTTCCAAAGGTTCTTCTTCGAAAGTTGCCTCAAGAAATACATCGATATTACTGAAACTATTCAATGGTTCAGGTTCGAAATAATTGCATGGCATGTCAGTAAGGTCATCTGAATTCGGTCGGGGAATGCAGTTAGTGTTGTAATGTTGTATCCAACTTTGGTTGTTGATTTGGGTACACACGAATATCGATTCCGGTAAGCTGTATCTGGATGTCGACATAACTCTCACAAATGTTGATCTAACAAAGGTCAGATGCTACATAAACCCAACAGGAAGCAGGGCAAGGTTCCGAACATTTCTTACACCTGGTTGAGGGGTATCGGCACGTTTAATATCAGGTATGATCCATGGGGACATGTTCTAGTTTAACAGGCAGGGTCAGGCATAGCTGATATTGTAAACAGCAATGTGATATCAGAAAGAAGACAAATTCGCTCAAAGTTCCTTTCAAGGAATCAAGACAAGGGAATGGCTAATGTCGTTTTCAATGTCGTCTTTTGCTTTGCTATACAAGAGAATGAGTAAAGAGAGCAGAAATGGAAATCTTCCAATACCAAACAATGTGTCTTTAAAAACAATTCATCATCCACCCTCGAATTATTGCTCACAATTCAACGTAACATCTGAATCTTCCTTCATGATCTTACACACAACCAACAATGCACTAAAGAACACAACCACACCATATTGTCGAACATTGTAACAAGTCAGACCACTTTCGTTTCAGAATCGATAATTCCCCCACCACCTCCGAGTCTCGCAACATCTCCGCCTTTCTGTAACACTTTTTCCATCTCACTCTCCATTTACATAATTCATCCCTTCTTCCGTACCATCACACATAATCTGAGCTGTGACACAGTGTTATGACCAACATGTTCTCAGTATAATACTGCACAATGATCTACCCATATTATTGTAGACTGTTGACTTCTGTTTAGTTGGCACAATATCCACTCATGATGATTGTCCATGGCACTGATTTGCACAGATTAACTGTCCATTGTACAAATAAACCTGAAACAGCTGCCAGGGGTTTATTAGAATTGATGGACATATAATTATACAGATAATGGAAGGCAAATCAATCATAGTGGCTCTTGTGTGGAAAAAGGTATTCTGTTATGTGTAATTTATGCATGGCCATATGACTTGCAGTATGCTCCTGTAATACTGATAACACTGAATGATACAAACTACCCTTGAGCGAATTCCTCTAACCCCTGATAGTACACCTGTAATCTATGAATAATACACCTGCAATTTACTGATTACACAACTGAATTATTACTGGAATTCACCTGAAGCGCATGTGTTATATACTGCAATTCATGGATTATACTATATATTCATCACATTTTGGCATTCATTTGCTACTCTGACATCTGCTTTCGCATCTGTAACATGGACTCTTTGAACTCTGACATGCTCGGTTGAACAACTCTGAAAAGCAGAAGTGCACACCCTGACTCTCATCACTCCGACATGCTCGCTCCCACAACTTTCATATGCTCACTCTCACAACACTGACAACCTCGCTCCCACAACTCTTACATGGTCACTTTAACAATTGACACGCTTACTTTCACAACTGATATGCTTGCTCTCACAACTCTGACATACTCACTTTTGAAGCTGTGGCATGCTCACTGTCACCCCTATGACAATCTGGCTTCGCTGGGAGCAAGCTGGTAGTGGTGGATCCAGCTTTGCTGGGAGGGGTGAAACTGGCTTTGGTGGGAGCTAGCTAGTAGTGGTGAAACTGGCTTCGCTGGGAGCAAGCTTCTAGCATTGGATCTGGCCTTGCTGATAGTGGTGAAACTAGCTTCGGTGGTAGCAGTGGATCTGGACCCACTGGCAGCTCACCGGTTCAGATGGATGTGGCTTTGCTGTTGGCAGAGAATCAGGATTTGCTATTAGCTGACAAAAAGCTTTGGATTTGGCTTTGCTCCCACAACTCTGACATGCTCACTTTTTCAACTGATATGCTTGCTCTCACAACTCTAACATACTAACTTTCAAAGCTCTGACATGCTTAGTCTCACTGCTCTGACATGCTTGGTCTCACCACACTGAGATGTCCACTCTCACCATTCTGACAAACTGGCCTCGCTGGGAGCAGGCTGATAGTGGTGGATCTGGGTTCGCTGGTAGGGGTGCAACTGGCTTAGCTGGCAGTGGTGGATCCGGCATTGCTGGTAGGTGTTAAACAAGCTTCGCTGGTAGGTGAGAATCGGTCTTTGCTGGTAGGGGTGAAACTGGCTTTGCTGGTGGTGGTGGATCCGGCTGTGCTGGGAGGTGTTGAACTGGCTTCGCTGGTACATGAGAATCTGACTTCTCTGGTAGGGGTGAAACTGGCTTTGCTGGTAGCAGTGGATTTGGGTTCGCTGGTATTGAAAGATTGGGCTCTGCTGGAATGAGTGTATATGGATTTGCTGGAACAAAGTTGGTCAGGGTGGATATGACTTTGCTAATCGCACTTGATCTGGCTTGACCTCTGCCAGTGCTTCTCACTATGCACAGAGTAGTGGATTTGTCTTCACCGAGAGTCGGGAGGGGGGTATTACCTACAGCTCATGCAGGAATAATCCAAGACTATCAGGCCTGGTGGTGGTGATGGTGATGGTGGTGATGGTGATGATGGTGATGGCGATGGTAGTAATGGTAGCAATTTTAGTAAAAGGGGTGACAAAAGAGAATACAGTATGAGAAATATGCTGCATTCTGTAAGTGGTTATCACAGACGGTGATGTATGGTAACACTCCCACAATACTCCCATAATGGTACAAATGTATGGTAGGGCACCATAGTTAGAGGTGGGCAACTGTAAACCAGCAGTAACAGCAATTGTAAATCATGTTTACGGTAGTCTGGACTCTTTTCCCAATGGATCCCACTGGTCATTAACTCCACCATATGAAGTCAAATATGCGTAACCCAGAATTGCCATCTACTATTACTGTGAAATAACAGAAGTAAGAGAGAGAACATTACAAATTAACAGACTAAATAGTTCTGACAATGAACTTGATATTGATGCATTGGAAAACATGTAGAAGACAGAGGATGAGGAGGAGAAGGAAGAGGAAGGAGAAGGGAAAGAAATGCTACTTACAATGTCAGAGAACAAGGAGGATGCTGAACAGGTGATCATGCCTATTACACCCAATGTATTTCAATAAAATTTCTCAAGCTGGGTATTGGAACAGAAGGACCATGATTCCCATATTCAATACAGAGATGAAATATATCAAACATTGGCTCACTTCTGCAATATTACCCTAATACAACGAGTGGGAGCCAGCAACCCCAATGTGCAGCGACAGAAGGAGGAATAAATCGATAATGTCTATGTAGACTGGTGAGTTGAACGCCTTTTCCAAGCAGTTGAAGTCAAGGTTGCAGAGCAACTGGAATGCAATTGCCACTGTCAGAGGTACAGTCCAAGCTGTTGTCAGATCTTAGAGTGCACACTTCAGCCACTGTCTAAGGTGTATTAAACACTTCAATCAGAGCACAGCTACTGTCACAGCCGCTACCAAACAAGATTTTAGAGCTCAGCAACAGTCAGCGCTGCTGCCAGTGCGCAGCCATGGTCTGATCTGTCGTTTGAATATTACAATGCAGCTAGATTTGATTTGCAGGTTAGTAGAGCTGATAGACAACCACAATGTCCAGAGGGAAAATTTAAAGTAGGAGATGCCAGCATTAGTTAGCACCATGATGATGGAAACTTACAAGCCACTCCACAAACCTATGAAATAATAACTATATTGATAGATTGAGATGATCACAATACCAGAGTGGGATAAGTGTTAGTAAAGTGTAGTTTCTTGGCTGAACATTGCGGTACTGACAAGATTAGACCCCGTGGTGCTCTTGACATACAGTGTTTGCCACACTACCAATTATCAGCCTCTGACAAGGCTGACATTAAGGTTTCACCAGGTAACAATCTATGAATAAAAAACCGACAACAAGCATTGTGAGTTTGACCATTTTAGGAAAAGCTTCCACTGTACCATCACCGAGATTTTATATAGCCATTACCACTGAACTACAGTTGTCTACCCCAAATCATGGTGCCATACCATAAATTTGTACGATTATGGGAGTTCTATGTGAATGTTACCCTATATGATTGTGTGTGATAACAATTGATAGAATGATGTGTGTTTCTCATACTGAATACCCTTTCGTCACCCCTTTTTTTAAATTGCTACGATCACCACCATTACCACCACCATCACCACCATTACCACTACCATCACCATCATCACCACCATCACCACCACCACCACCACCATCACCGCCACCACCATCACCACCACCACCATCACCACCACCACCATCACCACCACCACCATTACCACCACTTGGCATTGTACTCTGAGATTATTCCTCCATAAGCAGGAGACATTACCCCCCTGCCAACTCTCAGCAAAGCCCAATCCACTACAACTACATGAGAAGCCAGACCCACCTCTTTATTGAAAGCCAGATCTGCTGTGACAAGCAAAGTCAAATCCACTCTTACCTACTTCATTCCAGCAAATGCAGATCCACTGTTTCTGGCAAAGCTCAATCCTTTTATAGCAGTGGGACCAGAATCACTGCTGCCAGTGAAGCCAGTTTTAGCCCAACCAGGGACGTCAGATCCATCACTACCAGCTTGCTCCCCGCAAAGCCAGATTATCAGACAGGTGAGAGTTAGTATATCACTGCTTCCAGCGTGCTCCCAGAGAAGCCAGATCCAAAGTGTCTTGCCAGCTCATAGGGAATTGGTATTTTCTGCTACCAGCGAAGCCACATCGTCCCCTACCAGCATGCTTCCAGCGAGTCCAGATCCACTGCTCCCAGTGAAGCCAGTTTCACCCCTACCAACAAAGCCAGTTTCACCCCTACCAGGGAAGCTAGATGCACCACTACCAGCTTGTTCCCAGTGAAGCCCGATTGTCACAGAGGTGAGAGTCAGCATTCCACTACTACCAGCTTGCTCCCTGCGAAGCCAGATCCAAAGCTTCTTGCCAGTTCATTGTGAATCTGGCTTTTCTGCTAACAGCAAAAGCCTCATTCATTTCTACCAGTGTGCTTCCGGGGAGTGCAGATTCACGGCTCACAGCTAAGGCAGTTTCACCCCTACCAGCTTGCTCCCACTAACGCCAGTTTCTCCCCTACCTGTGATGCTGGATCCGCCGCTTGGAGGGCGCTCCCAGCGAAGCTAGTTCCACCATTTCCAGGGAAGCCGGATCCACCACTACCAGCTTGCTCCCAGCGAAGCCAGATTGTCAGAGGTGACAGTGAGCATGTCAGAGTGGTGAGATCAAGCATGTCAGAGCTTTAAAACTGAGTATATCAGAGTCATGAGAGCAAGCATATCAGTTGTGAAAGCGAGCATGTCGGAGTTGTGAAAGTGAGCATGTCAGTTGTGGGTGTGAGTAGTGTTAGCAACGGATCCGGACCGTCACTTTGGGTCCGGGTCCAGGTCCAAACCGAACCATTGCCAAACTGGCGGTCCGGGTCGTCAATGAACCCGAACTGCCTACTCGGGCATGGTTCGATGGAAAACTCCCAACTCGTCCGGATTGGGAGGGTTGTCAGCGGGTCGCCCAGCGGGTCCATCCATAGATTCATATAAGGCTCTTGAATTTGCAGTGTGTTAATAGTATCTTATCGAAATCACATTTACAGCAGCCAACAACGTCCTTTTGCTTGTTGAGCAGTTTCCAATGACGACTAATTTGGTATCTGTGTTTCACCTTCGATATATGGTATTTTTGGCTAGCAAGGAGGTCAATAATACTGTTATGCACGCGAAGATCTGCGCGACGCCTTGATTACGACATATGCAAGTCCTAAAACTTTTGACGCTCTGTTGACGCTCATTTTCAGGATGCCGCAGGGAGCATGTCGCTGTTGTTTTTGCCAGTAGAGGTTGCCAATATCTCATAGATGGATGTCCGCAACCAATCGGAACAAAACTTACTCAAGATGCAAAGCTAAAAATCGATGACGCTCCGTTGACGCTCATGCTAAGAATGGGGCGGTGACTGTGTTGCTATCCTGTCTGCCAATAAAAGCGGCCAATACGTACGTTATGCATAACAACGACCAAGTCACTGGTGAATTACCGTACTTAGAGGACCACGAATCATTGACGCTCTGTTGACGCTCATGCTAAGAATGGGGAGGTGACCGTGTTGCTATCCTTTTTGCCAATAAAGACGGCCATGACGTCCGTTATGCGTAACAACGACGAAGTCACTGGTGAATTACTGTACTTACAAGACCACAAATTGTTGACGCTCCGTCGACGCTCATGCTAAGAATGGGGCGGTGACCGTGTTGCTATCCTTTTTGCCAATAAAAGCAGCCAATACGTCCGTTATGCATAACAATGACCAAGTCACGGGTGAATTACCGTACTTACAAGACCACAAATCGTTGACGCTCCGTTGACGCTCATTTCAATGTATCGTCCATTCAACATCTGCTGCCATCGAGAATTGTATTCATCCTGATTTGACTTTATCGATTGTCATTCTGTTTGATTAAGACTCGGCCCTGTGGCAAAGCCGAGCGGCGTAATCATGTTGCACTGTTCACTCTCACACGACTAAAAATGATTTATCATGCCAAAAGATTCATGCCAAAAGATTCATTGCGCCTGCAATGCATCGATTGATGAACCGATATTCACAAGCAACTTCTTACCATTCGCCCATAATACATCTCTAACTGAAACTCTCGGTCAAGCTACATAAAGCTGGTGAACCGTGGACGCATCCTGTCCTACTTTTTCTTTGCTCCTTTATTTCTCCGCATTTCAACTGCATTGACCATCGCCAACGCCTTTTCAGCCTGTTTCTTTGACTTCCGGGTCGGCCGAACCAATCCGGGCACATTTGGCACGACACTCACATCCTGCTGCTCTGGGCATTCCGGATCCTCGATGCCATTGTTGTGCACTATATCGGATTCATCGTCCGCTGCACAATCCTCTTCACTGTCATTTGGATTATCCAAGTCGCCATTCCAGTTAAGCCAATCATCGGTATCCAAAATGCTTTCAGGTGCGCTATCATCGTCGCTTTCGACCGGATGATGGTTGATTCTCCGGATTCGGCGGACATTTAAGATATGAGTTCTTCCTCCAGGGAGGTCCTTTGCAGACAAAGCTGGTGGCAAAGGTGATCTTTCTGACAATTCAAATGCAGCGGCACCATCATGTTGAAAGAGTGACCAGGATGCTTTGACGATCTCTTCCGTGTCCGAAATGTATCCCACGGCGGTCATCTGCTTGTTATGAGCGCGAGATTCATTCTGGGTAGCTCGTAGGTTTTGGCTGCCCTGCCACATCTCCAAAAAGTCGTGAACCTTGGCCATTCTGTACAATGTCTTTTCCTCCGCCTCTTTCTTCATTTCCGAGTTGTTTTCTGTGTTCGTGGTATCTAATTCTGGGTCAGTGCCTGCCAAAAACCCGTTATTGTCTCGAGCTAACTGCCTTACGACGACTTTTTCGCAAAGGGTCTCGCCTGTGGTTTTCGACTGCCTCCAGCCGATAACATTTCGGCCAAGGGAAAACCTGGCCTCCACTCCGACACCATGTGGTATGATAGAGAATATGTCGCGTGCCACATTGGAGAGATTGGCGAACTTTGAGTGCATTTCCTCCTGTTGGCGCCACCAATCGGTTATGTCCGGTATCCAAAATGTACTGCTAATCTCCATTGGGTCCGAGTGGTAATCATTGAGATTTGGATTGATTCGTCCCCAGTTCTTTGGTGCTTCAGGCGGTGAATTCAAATAGAGCCTGGCGGCAGTCAATAAGCGGGCTGCGCGATCACTTCGTCCGGGTGTCATCTCAGCCACATTGTTAGGCGTTAAGTATTCCTCATCATCGCTGGACATATCATATGGATCAAATGATGATTGATAGGACCCTGAAGCCGTTGCAGAGGGGACGAGATTGCTGCTTGGTACGGTTTCGAGTGTATTGACCAGCACACGTCGATGTTTGGCGCAGTATTCATTCTCGACATACTTCAGAAAGGCCTCTTGGTATTGTGTAGTGTAGGATGTCTCGTCCTCAGCATTGATATCCATTCCCTTGTCCCACTGTCTAAACGCTCGCAACTTCCTGAAAGGATCAAGGATGTGTGCGAAAATAAGAAACAAGCCCGTCGTTGGAGTCACTTCGGCGTAGTATTTGGAAAGCTTCTGTCGAGCTAACTTCACAGCGAAGAACAAGTCTTCTTTCCATTGAGTCTTCTTCTTGGCCAAAGCTCGCATCACGCCATCCATGTGATCGAACATGTTATTGTATACTGTGACAACGTGATGCAATGTGACGGTATGCCTCTTCGATATCCAAAGGATCCAATACCGAAATGGCCTCAATACTTCCATGACATACTTGACTATCGTCCATTCATCCTGAGTTGTGAATAGCGGCCGGTATTCAATGATTTTTGAATTTTGGAGCCACTCCCGTGTGAATTCCCGTAAACGGTAGGCCTGCTCGAGCAACTCCAGTGTAGAGTTCCAACGTGTCTTCACATCCATCATTGGAAGTACTGCAATGCGGACTTTGGCTTTTTGACAGTCAATGAACTCGTTTCGGTGACCAGGTGTTAGCGTAAATAATACAGCAAGCATTCTCTGCTGTATGAAGGTCAGCTTCAGGACTTTCTAAATATCATGAAATACGTACTTTCTCAATTATCTTTGCTAAACCTGGTCCCATGGCTGACACCTTGTTGATTCTTGCATTGCCCTCTTTTCGAAGTCTTTGACTCTTCCCAATGTCTATGCTTTCATTCTCTCCAAATTGCTGATCGCGCTCATGGGCTTCCCAAGACTTGGTGCGGCCTTGTACACCGAGACTGCTCATGAATGCACCTACAGCAAGTTGTATGATGTGCGCCATGCATGGGATGTGGTTCCTCAACGCCAGCCACTCGATTCCAGAGGCCTCAAGTGTTGATTGCAGCTCGCGTGTCATCGAGTAGTTTGAGGAAGCATTGTCAGTTGTAATACCAAGCAAACGGCCGTCAGTAAGCTCAAAACGATCCAGCAGGTCCTTCAAATGAACGGCTAGCCTTGCTCCAGTATGTTGGCCCTTGACCAATCATCCTGAATTAACTTTCGAAACGGGAACAGAACAGGCGATCAACCTTATCGAAAGCGAGATTAACTTGACGCAATGCCCAATTTCGATCCATATAGTAAGCAATGACCGACGTTATGGCCAATTTGTTTGTTGATGTCCATTCGTCCCAAGCTAAACTAACTTTATTTCTTAACGGCAATTGCTTCTTAATTGCATCCACTGTCAGTGCATATTCCCTCCGGCAAATGTTACTAAGGGTTGTAGCAGACGGCAGCACTAGGTCATCGCGCAATGCCTTATATGACCGTCGTAGCTCAAGATTTGATATGGCATTCCATGGAATAGGTGCCAAAACAAATCCCAACATAAGGTATCGATTCCACGTGTCTTGGTGAAATTCGGAAGTTTCAAAGTCCTTAGCTGCCAGTTTGGAATGTTTTGTCTGTCATTCCAGTCAATATGGAACTACCTGGATGTCGAATATGACTTGACGCAGCGAACTTACTATTGAGAATCCTCGACTTCCTTGCCTCCTCAGGATGGCCAAAGCTGTTTCATCGACCATCGAACTAGTCAATTCAGTACCCTCTGACTCTGTTAATTCGTTCAACTTTGTGATGTGAGCTTTTGCTAGCAAGTGTTTCCCCATTGAGCTGGTCCCATGTTCTGATGGATGGTGAAGAACTTGATGACAAACAATACATATGATGCCAGGGCTGCCGTTCTGCGCCATTCCACAGTGTAGATAGAATCGCCACAAAGGCGCATGTCTAGAATTATTCCAAGCAATAGGCCGCTTCGAGCCTATATTCATTGAAGCCCACCACGCATCGAAGATGATTTACAAAGTAAGGTCGCTTAAATCATGAATACAGACACGTTCGTTTTTGGAAGAGATCATAACCTCGAGCAAAGAGGTGTTCAAAGATTGTGAATCCGACATGGTGGTAAAAATTGGAATGCTGGGTAATCAGACTCAAAAGACTGCCGAAAGTCACGTTATAGTATAGCAAACTGCGGGTTCTTAAATACTGACTTCAGCTACAAGCAAAAAATCAGATCCGTAAGACATTGCATGCATATTTGTGAAGTTGTATACAAGGACAGATTGCAAAGACTGACTGGGCAAAACCTGATTTAGGAACAGCACAATGCAGTACATTGCTGTATAGCGTTCTGAGCCTCCACAAAAATTGTTGATGCTCTGTGGGTGCTCAATTGTAGGAGGCGGATGCGA